>OIXX01000019.1_pt1 | contig 124588 bp, 99 predicted proteins | sample 1588161 | NCBI WGS metagenome assembly OIXX01 (sample SAMN03283274) | human gut metagenome | biome: human-associated habitat; material: feces | host: Homo sapiens | place: Peru | collected 2012 | reverse complement strand
TAAGTTATAACAGTATAACACAGATGTTAACGAATAAAATATTTAATGCGTCTGCACTGCTTCTATAGGTCCTTTCTCCCTCAAGTAAACGTTCCTTCTCCCCTCTAAATTTATTGCAACATTTATCGCCGATAGTATTGCAAACGCCTCTTTATTGTTGTATCTTTGCAATGATATTACTCAATAAACGAATTTAACCGATTATATATATGAATATCAAAAGAACACTGAAGAGACTGATCGACGATACTCATTATGTCGCAGCACTCGAAAAGCAGAATGATCTGCTGAAAGAAAACCTTCAACAGGAAAAAGACAACCTCCAAAAGCAGAAAGAGGACTTCAGAAAGGAGAAGGAACAGAAAGTTGCCGACGAAGAGGCACAGTACAAGAAACGTAGCCGCAACTACCTCCGCCCTATCGCGGATATGCAGAAGTGGCTGCTGGAGAACTACGAGTTCCGATACAATGTCATCACCGATGTTTTCGAATACCGTAAGAAGACGGAGCATGACTTCGAAATCATCGACAAGTATGCCATCAACACCATCGCCATCGAAGTGCAGGAGGCTGGCATCTTTGTGCGCGATCACTTCGTAGAGCGACTCATCAAGTCGAAATACGCCCAACCTTATCATCCTATCCGCTCCTACATCAATCAGGTGAGAGGCACCTGGGATGGAAAGGATAGAATCGGCGACTTTCTGCGCCGCATCAACCATTCTGACTATTGCCAGAAGATGGAAGAATCTGGCTACGTGCCATGGTGGCACAGATGGCGGGATACGACGAGAAACATGCCAACAGCGTGATGCTCACTCTGGTTTCAACGACACAGGGACTACATAAGAGTACTTTCCTCAGAAGCCTCTTACCCAACGGGTTAAGAGATTACTACACGGATGATTTCTCGCTCAACCAAAAGGGAAATGCACAGAGAAAGATTGTGGAGTTTGCCATCATCAACGACGATGAGCTGGACAAGGAGAATCCGAAGAAGATGCCGCTGATGAAGACCCTGATGCAAACCATGAAGCCTAGCTTCATCGGTGCCTACAAGAAGAACTTCAACCGTCTGCCCCGCTCCGCCTCATTCACCGGCACCAGCAACCAGCGTGAACTTCTCACCGACCGCTCAGGTTCCCGAAGATTCCTGATTCTGGAACCCGACGGGATGATCAACGTAGATGATATCGAGCACGACCAGATCTATGCCCAACTATTAGATGAGGTAGAGCATGGCAAGCCTTACTTCTTCTCCAAGGAGGATGAAAAGGAGATGCAGGAACACAATCTGCCCTACTATATCAAGACAGACCTGGAAAGAACCGTTGCCTCGTACTTCAGAACTCCCGAAGGAGGGGAAAAGGGAGAGAAAATGACCGCCGACATCATCCTGAAAAAGCTGAGAACGATGCACGTCAAGGGTGTTCAGGATATCGCCTTGAATCCTTTCAGCAAGATCCTGACCCATCTTTTCGGCAAACCGGAACATACCCGTGACGGCAATCTCTATCTTGTAAAGGAAGTAGGATAAGGAAAATGTCCTTTCACACTTAACTCTCTGTTTATCAACAACAAGAAGAGTTTTGTGAAAGGACTTTTTCTGCATTATCTTTTTTATCCCCTATTCTTCGGTAGATAATTATCGTTTTTACACTCCTATTCTACGATAGATGAAGACCCTGCCTTCACGCTCTCGAGTCATCTTCGGGAACTCGCCCTCGCAATAGCCAGACAGCACCTTCTGGGCATGATACTTGGTAACACCATGAAGACGCATCAAATCCTTTACCGTGATATAGCCATGTTTCTTGCAGAAATTGGTGATGTCCAGTAATTCCTGAGCCGACTCCTTAGGCGGGAAACTTACCTTCCAGGGAATACGGCTGCAATTTCCACCATAATTGATAAAGAACTCCTTATCAAACTCTCGGGTGGTTTTCACCTCAAAACCCTCAATCACCACTTCATTGGCAGGAATCAGCTCACCCTCATGATACACCTTATGATAGATATTGCCATCATCATCCTTATGGTCTCTCAATTTCAACTTGGGTTTGATGATGAACATATCTCCTATCTTCACCTCCATACCACTGGAAAGTGCCATCATAGTCTCATCCTTGATAGATTGGATGGCTGCCAGAAACTGAGGAGTAGCCATCTGGTAATGCTGACGCATACCATCATGCATATTCTTGAAATCATATACATCTCTATATACAAACTGAGGATGAATCAAATACTTGCCAGTCTCATCTTTCATCGGAGATCGGTGCTCTATATAACCTATCGGTCCTGTAGCTCTTGGCATAATCTTTCATATTTTATAAAATCTTGTGAAGAAGACTCCTGCGTGAAGTTCCTTACACGATGCAAAGATACGAAAAAATATCAAAACCCAAACAAAAAGATAGAGAAAATCATATATATAATAAGGTGTACGCACACAATTAGGCTACATGTACCTTTACGAAAAGTTAAAAGATTATCTTTTTCTACTTTTTATGCATTTTTTCTTTCTTTTTGTTGGTTATTTCAAGAAAAAACTATATCTTTGCAATCGCAAACAATAAAAAAGAAATTTCAAACACAATAAAAGATAAAGATTATGAAAGCATCTGAAGTAATCGCGAATCTCCAAAGAAGATTCCCAAATGAGCCGGAGTATATCCAGGCAGTTAGTCAGGTTCTCGGTACTATCGAGGAAGAGTACAACAAGCACCCTGAGTTCGAGAAGGCAAACCTCATCGAGCGCCTCTGCATCCCAGACCGCATCATCCAGTTCCGTGTATCTTGGGTAGATGATAAGGGTAACGTTCAGACTAACATGGGTTACCGCGTTCAGCACAACAACGTAATCGGCCCTTACAAGGGAGGTCTTCGCTACCACAAGTCTGTAAACTTGGGTATCCTGAAGTTCCTTGCTTTCGAGCAGACTTTCAAGAACTCTCTCACTACTCTCCCTATGGGTGGTGCAAAGGGTGGTTCTGACTTCTCTCCACGTGGCAAGAGCAACAACGAGGTGATGCGTTTCTGCCAGGCTTTCATGACTGAGCTTTACCGTCACATGGGGCCAGACGAGGATGTTCCTGCTGGTGATATCGGTGTAGGCGGCCGTGAGGTAGGTTACCTCTTCGGTATGTACAAGAAGTTGACTCACCAGTTCCAGGGTGTCTTGACCGGTAAGGGTCAGGAGTTCGGTGGTTCTCTCATCCGTCCTGAGGCTACTGGTTACGGTAACGTTTATTTCCTCTGCAACATGCTCGCTACCAAGGGCATCGACATCAAGGGCAAAACTGTATTGGTTTCTGGTTCAGGTAACGTTGCTCAGTACACTATGGAGAAGTTGCTCCAGTTGGGTGCTAAGCCTGTTACATGTTCAGACTCTGATGGTTACATCTACGATCCAGACGGTATCGACCGCGAGAAGCTCGACTACATCATGGAGCTCAAGAACGTAGAGCGTGGCCGTATCAAGGAATATGCTGAGAAATATGGCGTGAAATATGTAGAGGGTGCTAAGCCTTGGTTTGAGAAGGCAGACATCGCACTGCCATCTGCTACTCAGAACGAGATCAACGAGGAGGCTGCCAAGGCTCTCATCGCAAACGGTGTATTCGCTGTAAGCGAGGGTGCTAACATGCCTTCTACTCCAGAGGCTATCAAGGTGTTCCAGGATGCCAAGATCCTCTACGCTCCAGGTAAGGCTGCCAACGCTGGTGGTGTGGCTGTTTCTGGTCTTGAGATGAGTCAGAACTCTGAGCGCCTGAAGTGGTCACGCGAGGAGGTTGACGCCAAGCTCCACGACATCATGAACGATATCCACGCTAACTGCGTGAAGTACGGTACTGAGAACGACGGTTACGTAAACTACGTAAAGGGTGCTAACGTAGCCGGATTCCTGAAGGTAGCTAAGGCTATGATGGCTCAGGGTATCGTATAAAAAGATAAAAATCGTAAAAAGATAAAAGGATTTAATCATTTATTAGTTATTAATAGAAGCGGCGGGCTCGTGAGAGTCCGCCGTTTTGCTATTGTCCTGAATCCAAATTCGGAAACGGGTGCCGAAAAAATGAATGAGTTCTAAATGAATCAGACCGGAGTATCTTCCGGATTCTCCTTGAAGAGATCTTCTGCCTGTGGAAGCTCATCTTCATCAAACCACTGTGCGAGCTTGTCGTGAGCCTTCTGCTTCGCATCCTCAGAAACATCTCCCCATACCTTATGAAGCACGAAAATGAGCACTGCCAGGTCGTCGCTCAGTCCCGCTATCGGAATGGCATCGGGAATCACATCGAGCGGACTGATGAGGTAGCCCAGGGCGCCGATAATCATCGCCTTGTCCTTGAGCGCCACCTTGTCACTCTCCAGCGTATAATAGAGAATGAGAGCTGCATAAACCATCTTGGCACCTGCACGCTTTGCCACATGCGAAATCTTCTCGACAAATGCACTCTGAGTGAATTTGTCCTTATAAGCCATAAAATCAGGTAAATTCATATCTTCAATGCTTTACAGTTATTATCTTTTTTCATAGAAGAGTACTGCCTTGATAAAGGTCTCCATCTTCGTTTCCTTGTGCTTGTTCACACGGTAGAGGATCACCATCTGGAGCAATGCCTTGCAGAAGCAGGCGAGCAGCAGACCGATGATGATGGCAATGATGGTGGTCATTGCCTTGCCGTTCTCATAGATAGGCGACTTATCTGGGAAGCAGGAAAGGATCAATACGGGGATGACGGTGATGAAACCGCCCACCGTGAGCTGCGTGCGCTTGGAACCGCCCATGTCGAGGATGGCCTGCTTATCGAAGAGATAGTCATCCAGCTCCATACGGGTAAGTCCATAGTTCTCCAACTTAGGGAAGTCGGGCTCATCGCCATACTTCTGCATCTTGTTGGTTACCTTGTGCTCAAAATCGTCTAATATCTGCTTTTCCGGTTCTCTAAGATTCATAATTGCTGGTTATTTTTAAATGGTTTGAAACACCGCACCATACATTGCATAGACAGGTATATATGTCTCCATATCTTATTATATATATGATGCAGAAAGAACTAAAAGAAAGAAAGCAGTGCTCCTATAAGCCGAGTTCTGTACCCATACCGTCAGAAACGATACGGGCGCCTGTCATTTATCTAGTCCCAGAGTCACCCCTGGGCTCAAGCACTCTACCCTCCGCAGCAGCCCGAAGGCAATCGGACGAGCCGCCCTCAATCTGCGGTTTACATGAGCTTACAGCTCCCAGATGGCACAGCCTGGCGATCACCCGCCAGCTGGTGGTCTCTTACACCACCTTCTCACCCTTACCCGACACTAAACCACGATGCCCTGCCGGAGGCTGACTTCGCTACGGAATAAGTTTCGGGCGGTAATTTTCTTCTACCGACACCTACTGTCACCAATAGCTTCTATTTTCGGAAGTGGGATGCCCTACGCTGCCCGGACTTTCCTCTCGCACCCTCCAGTAGAGAATGCCAGCGACAAGCCGGAGCACTGCTTTCGAAATGCAAAGATAGCAAAAAAGTTCGACTTAACCGCCAATTTCTCTGAGTTTTTAAACTCTTTTCGCTTTTGGGGAATGATTTTACTGCTTTCTCATCCCAAAAGACTGACATTCCAGTCATCTTTTTCTCTTATTCCGTTCACATTCGTTTGCATATCAAGAAATTTTAATTTCATATATAAAACTATCATTTTTCTGAAAAGTAGCAAACAATTGTAAAAATAGAGCTATTCTTGTTTAAGAGCCGTTAAAGTGTTAATTTCAAATGTTAAAACGGAATAAAAAATGACTCAAAGTTATACGTATATCAAAAAATGACTCTATATTTGCAACCGAAAAGCTGAGGCAAGAAGCTGACAGATTTGGCAGACCCGAAGGTTTTGGCATAGAATTGGCAGAAGGCTAAGCGCAACAATAAAAAAGGAAATAATAATAAAAAGGATATTAAACATGAAAAAGGTAACTAATTATGTAATGGCAGTGCTATGCGTAGGTTCGCTAGCATTCTCAACAGGTGCTTTCATGAAGGTGAACGCTTCACCATCTGTAACAGCAGAGGCACCAGGTCAACCAGTTGATCTCACTTACGCAGCAGAGAAGGCTCTGCCAGCCGTGGTACATATCAAATACGTACAGAACTCGAAGGTGAAGACCGTAGATGTTCAGAGCGACCCATTCGGAGGCTTCTTCGACCCATTCGGATTCTTCGGCAATCCTGAAGGTCAGGGCGGCACACGCAAGCAGCAGGTGCAGACTCCTAAGAGAGAGGCTACAGGTTCGGGCGTGATCATCAGCTCAGACGGATACATCGTAACCAACAACCACGTGGTGGAAGGTGCAGACGAACTGACCGTGACCCTGAACGACAACCGCGAATACTCAGCACGCATCATCGGTACCGACAAGAGCACCGACCTCGCCCTCATCAAGGTGGATGGCAAGAACCTGCCTACCCTGCCTATTGCCAACAGCGACAATGTGAAGGTGGGTGAATGGGTCATCGCAGTGGGCAATCCATTCGGACTCAACAATACCGTTACCGCAGGTATCATCTCTGCCAAGGCACGTTCGCTCGGCGCCAACGGCGTGGAGAGTTTCATCCAGACCGATGCTGCCATCAACGCAGGTAACTCTGGCGGTGCACTTGTCAACACCCAGGGTGAGCTGGTGGGCATCAACGCCATGCTCTACTCTCAGACCGGTTCCTATTCAGGCTACGGCTTCGCCATCCCTACCTCTATCATGAACAAGGTGGTGGATGACCTGAAGAAGTACGGAAGCGTACAGCGCGTGATGCTGAGCATCCAGGGCAGCGACGTGCTCAACTACATCAACGCCCAGAAGGAAAACGGCAAGGACGTGAACCTGGGAACCAACGAGGGTGTCTATATCGCCAAGGTAGATGAAGACGGCAACGGTGCTGCTGCCGGACTGAAGGAAGGCGACGTGATTACCAAGGTAGATGGCAAGAAGGTGACCAAGATGGCAGAACTGCAGGAGTCGCTCAACGGCAAGCGCCCTGGCGACAAGATGAGTATCACCTACCTACGCAACAAGAAGGAGACCACCAAGACCATCACCCTGAAGAATGCCCAGGGCAACACCTCAGTAATCAAGAGCGCAGACCTCGACGTGCTCGGCGGAACCTTCCGTCCTGTTACAGAGAGCCAGAAGAACCAGCTCAGCATCAAATATGGTGTAGAGGTGATGAAGGTGAACAGCGGTGCCCTGAAGGATGCAGGCGTTTCACGCGGATTCATTATCCAGCGCGTCAACGACAGCAACATCACATCGCTCGATGACCTGCAGAAGGCTGTGAAGAGTGCTTCTACCAGCAAGGATCCTGTGCTCTACATCCAGGGTGTATGGCCTACAGGCAAGAAGGCTTACTTCGCTGTTCCACTGCAGAAGGACTAATCGGCAGAGGGACTCCTACCACCGGATGAACCGGCTGAAGTTCCTAAGAAAAGAGAACTTAATCCCCTCTGAAAAGATAAAAAATGACAAAATAGCAGGTATTTTGAAAAATATCTGCTATTTTTTTTGTTTTCTCAAACAAAAAGTGTACTTTTGCATCTACAAAATTAAATTGCTACCATGAGACAACTGAAAATTTCAAAGTCTATAACGAATCGCGAAAGCGCATCGTTGGACAAATATCTCCAAGAAATTGGACACGAGGAGCTCCTGACAACCGACCAGGAAGTGGAACTCGCACAGCGCATAAGAAAAGGGGACAAGAGAGCCCTGGAGAAATTGACCAAAGCCAACCTGAGATTCGTGGTATCTGTTGCCAAACAATATCAGAATCAGGGACTCAGCTTACCCGACCTTATCAACGAAGGAAATGTTGGGCTTATCAAAGCTGCAGAAAAATTTGATGAAACACGCGGCTTCAAGTTCATCTCGTATGCCGTTTGGTGGATTAGACAGAGCATTCTGCAGGCTATTGCCGAGCAGAGCAGACTGGTACGCCTCCCCCTCAATCAGGTGGGTAGCGTCAACAAGATAGCAAGGGAACTCAGCAGGTTCGAGCAGGAACACGAGCGCAAACCGAGCGTGGATGAGATTGCCGAGCGTGTGGATTTGCCCGAAGACAAGATTGCAGATGCCATGAAGGCGAACTCACGCCACGTGAGCATGGATGCACCTATCGCCGACGGTGAGGACAGCAGCCTGATCGACTTCCTGTCTGGCGACTCATCCAATACCGACAGGGAACTCGCCATAGAATCGCTCAAGGCGGAGGTAAGCCGCATACTGAAGCTGCTCACCGACAAGGAACAGAAGGTGCTGAGAGCATTCTTCGGAATAGACGGCTCGCCGGAAATGACCCTGGATGAGATAGGTGAAAAGTACAACCTGACGAGGGAGCGTGTAAGGCAGATCAAGGAGAAAGCCCTGCGCCGACTCAGACACAACACGAAGAATAAACTGCTGAAATCCTATCTGGGACAGTAAGCGCAAAACATAAGTATAGAAAAGAATAAATGAAAGTTTTAAAAATCGCATTAGCATTGGCTATCGCAGCCATCTCTTCATTCACGGCCCACGCCAAGAATGATCCGACAACTGCATATATGTTCGGTTTCGCATCGTCGTTCAGCGACTCTACGGTGTATATGACCAGCGTGCAGAGAGTTGATTCAGTATATCTGACTCACAAGAAGCTCTTCCTGGACAACAGAGAGAACTACTCCCTGCAGCTGAAGGAATACCTGGAGTCAATCGGTGCACCCAAACGAACCTGCATCGTAATCTTCGACCGCAACTTCAAGAAGGCGGAGAAGAAATGGACCAAGCTGCACGACCGTTACACCAAGCAGGCGAAGGCAAAGCGCCTGAAGAACGGCGAGAAGCCGAAGGACCTCCCTACTCCATGGCAGATGAAGAACATCGACGAGAGCAAGTTCATGTTCAAGGCGGTAGAGCCAAGTGACATGGAGGAGCCAAAGACCAAGGCTGAAAGAAAGGCTGAAAAGAAGGAGGCAAAGGCTCAGCTGAAGCAGAAGAAAGCTGAAGTGAAGAGCCAGCTGAAGCAGAGAAAAGCCGAAGTGAAGCAGAAGAAGGCAGAACTGAAGCAGAAAAAGGCGGAAGCCAAGAAAAAAGCTGAAGCATAAAGAAAAGAAGTTTTTAAAAAATATTTAGTAGTTAATACCTATATTAAAAATTATTTTTTAGGGCGTCAGCGGTACTAGATTACCGCTGAATGTTAGTTTTTAGTTCAGCCCCTAGGAAGTTGTGAAATCTCCAAGGGCAAAAGCCCCCGGAAGTTGTGAAACCTCCGGGGGCTTTTTTTATAGGAATAAACCTGATGTCTTTATTTCATTTTATCCTTAAACCAGTTGGTAATCTGGCGCAGGAGATGATTGCGGGTGTTACCTCCCGAAATGCCGTGGTTGCGGTTGGTGTACCAAAGCTCCTTGAAATCCTTGTCTGCCTGAACCAAAGCCTCTGAATACTCGAAGGTGTTCTGTGGATGAACATTGTCATCTGCCAGTCCATGACAGATAAGCAAGGCACCATGCTGCTTGTCGGCACGCTCGATTGGGTTTACCTTGTAGCCATCCTCGTTCTCCTGAGGAGTACGCATGTAACGCTCGGTATAGACCGTATCATAGAAGCGGTAGCAGGTAGGAGGCGCAACAGCCACACCAGCCTTGAACACAGGGCGGCCTTCGCTCATACTCATCAGGGTATTGAAACCACCATAGCTCCATCCCCAGATACCGATGTTGTCCTTATCCACGTATGGCAGACTGCCCATATAGAGAGCTGTCTCCACCTGATCCTTTGACTCCAGGTCGCCGAGGCGCAGATAGGTACACTTCTCGAACTCAGCACCACGGGCACCGGTTCCACGGCCATCTACACAAGCCACGATGAATCCCTCCTGAGCCAGATAGTAATCGAAGGCTCCACCGGAACCCATGCTTCCCGTGCTCCAGGAATTGAGCACCTGCTGGCTGCCCGGACCGGAATACTGGAAGAGGATGACCGGATACTTCTTGCTGGCATCGAAATCTACCGGCTTCACCATCCATCCGTCGAGCTTCACGCCCTCTGATGTAGTGAAGGTGAAGGTCTCGCGCTTGCCCCAGTTATACTGCTTGGTCTTCTCCAGCAGCTTCTTGTTGTCCTCCAGGGTCTTGATCACCTTACCCTTGTTGTTGCGTACGGTGAAAACGTATGGATGGCTGTAGCTGCTCCAGTTGTTCACGAAATAGCGGTAATCGCCTGAGAAGTAAGCCGAGTTGGAACCCTCCTCAGAAGTGAGTCGCTCCACCTTTCCGTTCTTGTGAGCCACATAAACCTGGCGGTCGTGTGCATTGAGCATGGCTGCCTGGAAGTAGATGTCGCCGGTCTTCTCATCCATGCCGTAGATGGCGGTAACATCGTAGTTACCCTTCTCTACCTGGCGGATCAGCTTGCCTTTCATATCATAGAGATAAAGGTGCATGTAGCCGTCGCGGTCGCTAGGGAGCAGGATGTTCTTCTTACCCACGATGCTATTCTCCATCACCTCTTCCTTGATGAACTTAGGCACGCTTTCCTGGATGATCTGCTTGCTCTTGCCGGTGAATGGATTCACGGAGTAGAGGCGCATATCATCCTGGTGGCGGTTCATCGTATAGACGATGAGACTGTTGGCGTCTGGAGTGGTCTTGATTCGAGGATAGTAGCCGTCTGCATCTACCGGAACATCCAGTGCGAGGGTCTTGCCCGTCTTCATATCGTAGCTCCAGAGACTCACCTTGGAGTTGTCCTGTCCTGCCTTAGGATACTTGTAGGAATACTCTCCCGGATAATCGTGGAACTCGCTGCGGGTAGGCTTGGCGCCTTCGAAGAGTTGGAGCGAATAGGTCTTCACGTGGCTTTCGTCGAAACGGATCCAGCCGAGTGAGGTTCCGTCAGCATTCCAGGCGAAGGCACGGTTGAAGGCAAACTCCTCCTCATATACCCAGTCGGGAATACCATTGATCACTTCATTGAACTTTCCGTCCTTGGTAACCTGCACTTCCTTCTCGCCATCGGTTACGAAGATGTTGTTGTCTTTGACGAAGGCGATGTGGCGTGAATCCGGCGACCAGGTAGCCACCTGCTGGTTCTCGCCCTCAGAAAGCTTCTTGATGGTCTTGCGGGCAATATCATAGATGAAGTACTCAGCCTTGAACGAACGGCGATACACCGCCTTGCTCTTGGTGAAGACGAGCATCTTCTTGCCATCCGGGCTCATCACGTAGCCCTCTACCGACTTCATCGGAGCCTTGGCATCCTCAACGTCGAAGAGCACAGCCACCTGCTTGCCAGTCTTGAAAGAATAACTTACTACCTGCTTGCCATCAGAACTGATGGAAGCATAGAGATCAGTACCCTCAATAGGGTTGATTCCTGTAACGTATGAGGCAGAGAATGCACCTGAAGTAATCGACTTCAAATCGAGCTTCTCAGCTGCCTGCATTACTGATGCCATCATCATCGTTGCAACAAAAATTGAAAATCTTTTCATGTATTGTATTGAATGCTTTTGTTTTTCCTGCTTCATCCAGCAGCTGACTAATCCTTATCCGATTAGTCCTTATCCTGCTGATTAGTCCTTATGCAGCGCTTCGATAGGCGAATAGTCCTCGTCTTCCAGCAGTTCCTTGACTGTGATTTTCGGATTGCGCTTCACATAAGCCTGGATGGTCTTCACATACTTGGTGTCCAGGATATCCTTACCCAACGCCTTGTTCACGGTCCACATGATCTTGCCCATGTGCAGGTCACGGTCCAGCTGCGGACGGGTATCGAAATCCTTCATCGGATAGATGCTCAGCAGATAGAAGGTGAGGCAGTCGGGCACGATATACTCGCGCTGCATGGTAGCACGCTGCTGGGCTGTATAGAATTTCTTGTAGAGCGGATATTCCGGACCCAGATACTTATCCAGAGAAATACCTACCGAATGCTCACCTACCACGATGCTCTGGTCAAGCGCACCTATCTGGGCATAGAAGTATGGCTGCTGAAGCTCAGGCAGCCAGTCGTGCAGACGGCCGAACGATTTCTTCAGCTGCTCGTTGATGTCGTCCATGTTCGCATACATGGCCTCAGCATCTGCGATAAGCGACTGGAGGGTGGAATCCTGATAGAACATCAGGAAACGGTTGCTGATGTTGGCGTCGGTAATGGTGCCAAGCTGCAGCATCTTCTCTATCAGTGTTCGGGTTTCTATCGGATAGTCGGTATTCATCTGCTGAAGGGCAGAGAAATCACCGGTGGTAAGGTATCTGCTTTGCAGACGGTCGTAGCGCTGCACCGTTAAAGGGACAGCGTCAACCTCCTCGTTCGGCTTGAACTTGAACTCGCAGGCCGAACAGAGCATAATAAATGCTAATATGACGATATAATCAAATATTCTTTTCACGTAATTTTAAAGTCTTCTGGTTACGACTGCAAAAATACCAAAAAATATTTAAATTACCAAGCAAAATCTCAAAAAAATAATAAAAAAATAGCCAATAGCGAGCAAAATGCCAACACTTTTACTCACTATTGGCTATCTGTGCAATATTCTGCCGTTTATTGAGGAGTCAAGGAGTTAGCTCCCTACTATCGAATCGTGCAGGAAACGGAAACCTTCACGGGTTCCTCGATCTGCTTCTTCCACTCCTTCAACCACTGATACCATTCTTTCTCACCCTTGAAACCATAGGTTTCGTTGGCACTGGTATAGGCGAGCTTGTAGCTCAGCTTCTTGCCGGAAGGCTTCACCACCTGGGTGTAGCAGTCCTTGTTGGCTGGTTCCTGGCTCACCAGGGCGCTCTGCGGCACGTAGATTCCCAAGCCTACGGTTTCCAACTTGTGCTTGCCGTCGTCCTTGCCTGTAGGCCAGTCGCTGCCGTAGCAGCCACGCAGGCCCTTGCCGTCGGTAAACTCGCTGGATCCCTTCACATTGATGAGTCCGATAGCAAACTGATAACCAGAAGCATCCTTGTTGAAGAACACATCTATATCGAAAGCGCCATCATCATTTGTTTCTTCATCATAGATTCTTATTTTTAAGTTTGTTTTATCGTCTTCTTACAGCTTCGAAAAGAGTTTCTTGCCCCTGGCGTAATACTGCCAGAGGATGGAGCAATCGAAAACCTGGGGTATCTTTTCCTCCACTCTATTCTCCTGAATCTTCTTGCGGTCTTCATCGAAATCGTGCTTCCATGCCTGGAAAGCCCTGCGTGCCTTGAAGATTGCCTTGAAATCGCCCAGGTTGCGTTTCAGGATCAGCATTTCGAAAGCAGCCAAGTAATCCAGGAACCATCTCACTCTCATAACATGAGATAATTCTTTATCGCTCAGATTTTTATAGAGCATCGTTAGATTGTTTCTGAAATTCAGGAAAGTCTTCATCGGATTGCTCTTCGGTAAGGTTCCACCACCCACGTGATAGACTTCACTCTCCGGAATGCAGTAGATTTTCCTACCCATCAGGCGCAATCGCCAGCAAAGGTCTATTTCCTCGTTATGGGCAAAGAAGCGGCCATCCAGTCCGCCTGCCTCCCAGTAATCCTTGGCACGGATCATCATGCAGGCACCCGTAGCCCAGAGCACTTCCTGCTGGTAATCATACTGTCCGTTGTCGCGCTCCACGGTCTCGAAGATGCGGCCGCGGCAGAACGGATAGCCGAACTTGTCGAGGAAACCGCCGCAGGCTCCCGCATACTCAAACATATCCTTGTCGTATTCCGCCAGGAGCTTAGGCTGGCAGGCTGCCACCTGAGGATGGGAATCCATGAACTCGATGAGCGGAGTGAGCCAGTGATGAGCCACCTCCACATCGCTGTTCAGGAGAACATAATACTCTGCCTCTATCTGCTCCAGCGCACGGTTGTAGCCCTCGGCAAAGCCGAAGTTCTGCTCCAACACGATGGTCTTGACATGGGGAAACTGAGTCTCCAGAAGAAGCATTGACTGGTCTGACGAATTGTTGTCAGCCACCCATATCTCAGCATCCTGCCGTGAATATTCCACGACATTAGGCAGATACTTGGCAAGCATCTTCTGCCCATTCCAGTTTAATATTACGATTGCAACTTTAGCCATATTTTACTATAAACTCTTTAACTTATTATTCAGGAGATTGGTAAACTCATAGTTCTTGAGTCCCCATTTCGGTGCGACAAGCAGTTCCTTAGGCGACTGGCTGACGAACCGTTCCAGCACCAGGTCCTTTCTCAAGAGCCGGATGTATTTTACGATGACATCGATGTATTCCTCTACCGTATAGACGTGGAAGGGATGCTCTGCATACTCCTGTGCCAAGCGGGTTCCCTTGATAATCTGCATCTGGTGAATCTTCAGAATGTCGATGGGGAGGGAGGAGATGATGGGCGCCTGACGGAGGCTCTCTGCCGCATCCTCACCCGGCAAGCCGATGATGATGTGGGCACCCGTGAGGATTCCCCTGGCGTGGGTGCGCTCCACCGCATCCCGGCAACAGGCGAAATCATGACCACGGTTGATGCGCTTCAGGGTCTCATCGTTGGCACTCTCAATGCCATACTCCACCAGCACGAAGGTGCGCCGGTTCAACGCCTCGAGATAATCCAGCAATTCATCGCTCACGCAATCAGGACGAGTTCCTATCACGATTCCTACCACATCCTCTACCTGCAACGCCTCCTCGTACATCTGACGGAGAAGTTCCACCTTGGCGTAGGTATTGGTATAAGCCTGGAAATAAGCCAGATACTTCATATCCGGATACTTCCTGCTGAAGAAGGCCTTGCCCTCCTCCAACTGCTCCGTAATCGACTTCCTGCGGTCGCAATAGCTGGGATTGAACGTACGGTTGTCGCAGTACGTGCATCCTCCGCTCGAGATTCTTCCATCCCGGTTAGGACAGGAGAATCCTGCATCTATCGAAATCTTCTGAACCCGGAAGTCAGGAAACCGCTTCCGGATCCAGGAGCCAAAATCATTGTAGTACATTGAACTTTGAGGTTTGAACTTTGAACTTTATGATCAGCCTTTACTTTGAGCTATCAAATCAATTCTGCCTTCAATGCCGTCTTGTCGTGATTGAAACCACTCAGACGAACCTTGATGAGCTGATTGTCGTATTCCTCCTTGGCGAGAGCTGGCGAAAGTTCCACACGAACATAGTTCTTGGTGAAACCATGCATTGCCTTGCCTCTAGGCGCCTTCTCGAAGAGCACCTCAGCCTCGGTACCGATATACTGGGCATAGAACTCCTGAGTCTTCTGGTCGCTCAACTCAAGGAGACGCTTGGAGCGCAGCTTCTTCTCCTTCTCATCTACCACGTATGGAATCTTCAAGGCTGCTGTTCCAGGGCGCTCGGAGTATGGGAACACGTGGAGCTGCGTAACAGGCAGGCTCTTCAGGAACTCATAGCACTCCTCAAAGCACTCCGGAGTTTCACCACGACAGCCCACCATCACATCTACGCCGATAAACGCATCAGGCATCTTCTCCTTGATCAGGTTCACCTTATGGGCGAAGAGCGCCTTGTCGTAACGGCGGTGCATCAGCTTAAGCACCTCATCGCTTCCGCTCTGCAGCGGAATATGGAAGTGAGGCATGAAGGCACGGCTCTCGGCACAGTAGGCGATGAGGTCATCATCGCAGAGATCCGGTTCCAGACTGGAGATACGGTAACGCTTGATGCCTTCCACCTGGTCCATCGCCTTCACAAGGTCGAGGAACCGCTCATGGGTGGTCTGTCCGAAGTCACCAATGTTCACACCGGTAATCACGATTTCCTTGCCGCCCTCAGCTGCCGCCTGCTCGCACTGAGCCACGAGCGATTCAATGCTTGGGTTGCGGGAATTGCCACGGGCGAAAGGAATGGTGCAATAGGTGCAGTAGTAGTTGCAACCATCCTGCACCTTCAGGAAGTAGCGGGTACGGTTGCCACGGGAGCATGAAGGCTGGAAGGTCTTGATCTCCTTGGTCTTCACGCTGTGGTGCTGATGAAGCGCAGAATCAGAAGACTCCAGGTTCTCGCCGGTGACAGGAAGTCCGTTTTCTGCGGCAAACTTCTTGGCCCATGCATCGCTGAGATACTGAATCAAGTGGGCCTTCTCGTTGGCGCCCAACACCAGGTCAACACCCTCTATCTTGCTCACATTCTCCGACTCCAGCTGCGCGTAGCAACCGGTGACGATGACGAAGGCACCAGGATTCTGTCGCACCATGCGATGGATAGCCTGACGGCACTTATGATCGGCAACTTCAGTCACCGAGCAAGTATTGATGAGACAAATGTCTGCTTTCTCCCCCTTCTGTGCCGTAATGACGCCCATATCTTCGAGCATCTTGCCGAAAGTGGAGGTTTCCGAGAAATTGAGTTTGCAGCCCAGCGTATAGTAGGCAGCCTTTTTGCCTTGGAAGGCACTTGAATCTATCATATATGAATCTTTTTCTTTGGTTTCTTTTAAACTTTTGCCCTTACAGGGGGCGCATTGTTGATTGCTTTCATACCCAGGGCGTTCTCTCCCAAAAGACCATAGGTCTATAAAACGAAAAAGCCGCTAGACCGAAGTCCAGCGGTTGTTTCTCTCATTTTTCGTTCGCAAGTAATTCTAAATTACTTAACTGAATCAGTAGTAGTAGTAGCAGCAGCAGAATCAACAGAAGTTGAATCAGCAGCTGAATCAACTACAGCTGTGTCAGAATCAGCAGTAGCTGTGTTCTGAGCTGTTTTGTTACCACATGATGCGAAAGAGATAGCTGCGATAGCTACGAACATAAAAACTAATTTCTTCATTTTCTTTGCTTTTTAAATCTGTAAAACAATCATTCGTTTATTAAAACTGATGCAAAGGTAAGCATTTTTTTGATACGGCGAACTTTTTTTTGTGTTTTTTTTTAGGGGCATTTTGTAACAAAATCACAATCTACTGATATTCAATTATTTATAAAGTGCTAACGAAAGTTAAAATTTTTAGTGTGCTCGAAAACAGCCCGATTTTAACACTTTTCGGTGTTTTTTAGCGTAACAAAGGTGCGCGCCAACACCCCGGCTGAGCCGAGCTATATACATATAATAAGGTACGCGCGAGGAAGAAAGCAGAAACTTTTTCTGCTGAGAGGGAGGATTTTTCTGCAGAGAGGGAAACTTTTTCCGAGAATTCGAGCCTCAAAACTTGGCTGGCAGCAAACTTTTCTGTAACTTTGCACTCGGAAAAAAGCCATAGGCAAACAGAAAAGTGTCTTAGACAAGCTAAAAAGAATCTTCGACAAACAGAAAAGAGTAACAGATAAACAGAAAAATGATACAGCTAAAAGAAAATCAGGGCATTCCCCGAAGCATTCTCCTGATGATGGCTATCATCGCAGGACTCACAGTAGCCAACTGCTACTACAACCAGCCGCTTCTCGAACTGATCCGTCACGATCTGGACATTACCGAGCAGAGCGCCAACCTCATCACCGTGATTACCCAGATAGGTTATGCGCTGGGACTGTTCTTTCTTATCCCTATGGGAGACATGTTTTCGCGCAAGAAACTCATCCTCGTGAACATGACCATTGCAGCCTTGATGGCGATTGTGATGGCTGTGGCACAAAACGTATGGATGCTCTGGGGAGCTTCCCTGCTCATCGGTGCCTGTTCCGTGATTCCCCAGTTCTTCATCCCGATAGCCGGACAGTTCTCCACACCCGAGAACAAAAGCAGGAACATGGGCTTTGTGCTCTCCGGACTGCTCACGGGTATTCTTGCCTCGCGGGTAATCAGCGGTTACATCGGCGAATGGCTGGGATGGCGGGAGATGTTCTTCATCGCCGCCCTCGTCATGGTGGTCTGCATGGGAATCATGATGCTGATGATGCCTGAGATGAAGCGTAACTATATGGGTACTTACAGAGGACTGATGACTACCGTGGCTGAGATCTTCATCCTCCATCCTTCCATCCGCATCTACTCCATCCGTGCCGCCTTCGGTTTCGGAAGCATGATGGCGATATGGTCGTGCCTCGCCTTCCATCTTGCCCAGCCTCCTTTCAATGCAGGCAGCGACATGGTGGGAATGCTCGGACTCTGCGGAATCATGGGAGCCGTGGCTGCCAGCAGCGTAGGAAAGCTGGTTCCAAGGTTTGGAATCCACAAGTTCAGCCTCTTCGGAGCAGCCATGCAGATCATCGCCTGGGCAATAGCCCTCCTCTTCGGCGACACCTACGCAGGACTCATCGCAGCCATCATCCTGGTAGATATCGGACTGCAATGTCAGCAGCTCAGCAATCAGAGCGGCTGCCTGCAGGAGATTCCGCAGGCTTCCAACCGTGCCAACACCATCTTCATGACGACCTATTTCATCGGTGGTTCGCTCGGTACGTTCTGTGCCGGATACGTGTGGACTCAAGCCGACTGGCTGGGAGTCTGCATCGTAGGCATTTCCTTCGCCTTCATCTCCCTGATGATTTCACTGAGCAATAAGAAATAAGAAAAACAAAAAGAGATTATATTCCCAGCCAAACAGAAATATAATCTCTTTTTTATTTGATAGAGACTGAAGCCGACATTTCTGCCGAGACTTCAACTACATCTTTTCCTCTCCATACATTTCTTTCCACCAGCTGCCATCATCCTGCAGCCACTTGGCAAACCATGCGAAGATGGTGTTCTGCCACTTCAATCGCTTCTCGTAATCGATGATGTGATGATCCTGACCATCTACCAGAACCATCGCCGTTGGACGGCCAAGGAGCTTCAAAGCCGTATAGAGCTGGATACTCTCTCCCACAGGCACATTGTTATCGGCTGTTCCGTGCACGAAGAGCAATGGAGTATGAATCTTGTCAGCATTGTAGAGCGGACTCTGATCTACGAAGAGATGCTTGTTGGTCCAAGGATACTCGTTCGCCATGGAAACCTCGCTGTAGCTGTATCCCCAATAGCCTTCGCCCCAATAGCTGGTATGGTCGCTGATGCCGGCATGAGAAATGGCTGCGGCAAAGAGATCGGTCTTGGTCTGAAGATACTGAGTCATAAAGCCACCGTAGCTGGCGCCGATACAACCTATCTTCTTGCGGTTTACGAAACTATGCTCATCGCAGAAAGCCTGGGTGCTGGAGATAATATCCTCAGCCACTCCCTCGCCGGCAGTATCTACGTGGCGGGCAGAGAACTTCTGACCGAAACCAGTAGCACCGCTCGGATTCACTACCAGCACCACATAACCCATCGCTGCATAGACATGATGAGGATAGCGGCTCTGGAACATACGGGTGGTAGGACTGCAACCACCATAGTAGTTCACCACCATCGGATACTTCTTGGAAGCATCGAAATGAGGTGGCAGATAGTAACGGCAGCAAAGAGTGTCGCCACGGGAATTCACGAAGTTCCAAGCCTTGCACTCGCCCAGCTCGATGTCTTTCAGCAGGCGGGCACTGAGATCATCTACGAGCAGCGACTTCTGTGCCTTGGTGCTCATCTTGTAGAGTCGGTCAGCATTGGATGCACTCTGTCCTGAGAACGCCATTTCCGGAGCAGCCGCTGCGATGGAGAAGCTCTTGATGTTCTCCTCTGGAGTCTTGAGCAAAGTAAACTTGCCAGACTTAGGGTTCAGCTGGAAGAGATGCATGCAGTCTTTATCCTCGGCTGTAAAGTAAATATTGCCATCCACCTTGCTCCAATCCACGCTCTGCACGTTAGGATTGAAATTCTTGGTCATCGGGCGAACCTTCTTATCCGCCAGGTTCATCAGATAGAGCTGGGTGTCAACCATGCTAGGAGTCTGTCCCTCCTCCACATTCTTTCCAATTCCATCGAAAGCCTCAGGCGAACCGGTAACGAGAATACTCCTGCCGTCTGGCGAGAACTGGGCACTGTTCAGGAACTCACCCTTCTCTACCAGCGCCTCAACACTCATATCGTTCAGATCGAGACGATAGAGGGAGTTGAGAGTAGTAGGACGCTTGGTAAGGCGCTCCTCGCTCTTGCCGATGAGCAGATAGCGGGAATCTGCGGAAATATCGTTGAGATAAACATTATGGTAGCCGAAGGTAAGCGGCTGGAGAATGCCTGAAGCCAGATCATACTTAGCCAGATAGCTGCGGGTTCTCCATCCTGGCTGGCGGTCATCTGGTTCTTTTACATCGTACACCTGAGGGTCCTTCTTTCTGCCTTCTTCATAGAGCGTATAGATGAGCGATTTCTCATCAGGAGTAAACTGGAACCATCCCTCCGGAATGTTTGCCGCCAATACCTCTCGCCCCATATTCATCGGATTGATGGTAATCAGCTGAACTTCGCCATCAGCCTTTCCTTCGCCGGCAATGGAACTGTCGCTCGCCTTCTCGGTAAAATACAGTTTGTTAGTGCGAGGCATCCATCTTACACTTTCCTCGAAAGAAGCAACCACCTTGTTGGTCTGACAGTTTCTCAATTCATTGATGTTATGGTTCTTGCCCTGACGATCTACCCAAGTCTTGCTCACGATCATGAACTTGCCGTTTGGCGACATCTGAACGCCCGCATAGTTAGGCATGCAGATTACATCGTATATATTAAAGGTACGCTTGGTGCTGGCAGAAGATTCACCCACGCTCAGCTGCTTGCCGTCTGCCGCAGTAATGCTGATCTTGAAATCCTGATCAGCTTTCTTTTCTGAAGAAGATGATTTTTCTGATGCATTCTTTTTAGAAGCGGAAGCATCGGCAGATGAAGCGGTGAGGTACTTGATAACTACGGTATGAGTAGAAGGCATCAGGACAGTCTCCGCCTTATCGCCATTCACTTTCACCTGCTCACCATCCACAAAGAGGCGATACTGCTTCAATCCCTTCATCTCAATGGTAGCCTGGGTACGGCTGGTGTTCGAAATGGTGAACGAAGCCAGGTGGAGAGCATTCTGCCTGCTATCAGCCAGGAGCTGAGAAGCAGCCACCTCCTTACCATTATTCAATAAGGTAAACGAGAGCGGAGAGTCGAGCACACCCTCCATCGAGAATTTCTCACCCTTTACATTTACGCTATCCGCCATCCAAGGGGTAGCTATAGGATAAGGACCTGCATGTTTCAGCTTCTGCACTTCGATGGTCTCGGCAAAGGCAGAAAGCGATGTTCCGAGCGAAGCACAGAGTGCAGCACTAAACGTAAGAGCCCGGAGGCTCATTTTAGTTGATTTCATCATAACTGATTTATATTTTAACTCTTTATTTTCTATTTCGCTGCGAAATTACAAAATAAAGTTGAGATAAACGAATGAATGGCTTACATTTTATGCTTTTTGCAGGGTTTCTGATAAATTTATGTTATTTCAATGTTAAGGAAGGCTTTCTGATAGTTAATGTTGGGTTAAACCCCTCCCGGTGTCATTGTCTTTACAAAAGAATCTATTATCTTTGCATCGTCAAACAAACAAAAAGGCAAAAAGATAGTCAATAAAACAAGGATTTTCAAACACGAAGAATATGAATAAGAAAAATATGATTTTGATGAACACTCTGCTCGTCTGCTCGCTCGAAAGTTTCGCACAGAGCGATGCTGAGGTCACAGATTCCCTCTGGAAAGATGTGGATCTCAACGCAGTTACCGTAGTTGCATCCAAACCACTGGTAAAAATGGAGACCGACAAGATGACCTACAATGTGCAGCAGGATGCTGACGCCAAGGCTTCTACCGTTCTCGATATGCTGCGCAAGGTGCCGATGGTTACCGTGGATGGACAAGATAACATTACCGTGAACGGTTCATCCAGCTTCAAGGTGTATGTGGACGGAAAACCCAACCCGATGTTCTCAGCCAACCCCTCGCAGATTTTCAAGGCAATGCCGGCTACCATGGTCAAGAACATTGAGGTAATCACCAATCCGGGAGCCAAGTATGATGCTGAAGGTACGGGAGGCGTGCTTAACATCGTACTCAACAAGCAAGCCGTGAACGGCGGCGGAGGCAGCGATCTCAGCAATGGCTATAATGGCAACATCAGTGCTGCAGCCGGCAACCAGACACAGCACATCTCCGCCTTCATCAGCGGACAGCAGGGCAAGCTCACTTACAGTGCCAACGGAATGTACAATCATCAGCGCATGGATGGAACCACCATCTCCTTCGACCGAATCCAGAAGGATGGAAGCACGATGAACTACTATCAGAATTCGGATATGAAGCAGCCGTTCTCCATGGGCAACATCAGCCTGAGCTACGAACTCGATTCGCTGAGTAACATCAGTGCCACGGCTGGTCTGACCACCTTCAGCCAGAAGATTACGGGTCACCCACTCACAAAGATGGCAGGCGGAATCTACGGCAAGGGGTTCGAATACGGCAATGAGATGAAGCAGGATATGGGCAACACCTCCTTCAACGGAAGTCTCGATTATCAGCGATTCTTCAACAAGGAGCGCACGAACTATCTCATTCTCAGCTATCTCTTCAGCACCAACCCTTCTCACACCGACAACTATACGTTCTACGACGATATCAGTCATGTGACGGCTCTCCAGCTCCACGATCTTCTCTCGAAGAGCAAGACACGCGGCACGGAACATACATTCCAGGCAGACTTCACCCATTCGCTCAGCGCCACCCAGCGCCTGAACTTCGGAGCCAAGTATATTGCCCGCATCAACAAGAGCGACTCCCGCTACTACGACGTAGCAGCTGACAAAAGCGAAACGCTGAATCCTGCCAACAGCATGGAGTATAAGAACACCCAGAACATCCTGGCTGCCTATGCTGAATGGAAAGGAAACTTCGGAAAGATTGGAACCATGCTGGGAACCCGATACGAACAGACCTGGGAGAAAGTGAAATTCGAGCAGGGCAAGGGCGACAACTTCGACAAAAACTACGGCAACTTAGTGCCAAGCGCCAGCCTCTCCTACAGCATCACTCCTGGAGTGAATCTCGGTGTGAACTACAGCATGAGAATCACCCGTCCGGGAATCACCTATCTCAACCCGTATGTAGATCGCAGTAATCCTACCGCCATCAGCTATGGTAATACAGACCTCGACGTGGTGAAGTCGCATCAGTTGAACATGGTGTTCAATTATTACAACCCAAGATTCATCCTGAGCACGACTCTGGGCTACGGATTCTGCAACAACCAGATAGAGCAGTATTCGTTCATCGATGCAGACAACCTGCTCAACACCACCTACGGCAATGTTTCGAAGACTCGCAACGCCAGCCTGAATGTCTTTGCCAACTGGCTGGTGTTCAAGAAGACGAGATTGATGCTGAACGAGAGTCTGAGCTACAACGATCTGCGCAGCGAGGTCCTGGGATGGAAGAACCATGGCTGGAACAGCAGTACGATGCTCAATCTGCAACAGACTCTGCCTTGGGAGCTGCAATGGACAATAGGAAGCATCGTTCAGAGCAAGCAGCAAAACCTGCAGGGCTATCAGAGCGGAATGGCTTTCTTCTACTCCACCCTCTCCAAATCCATCGTCAAGGATAAGCTGGACTTGAGTCTGATGTTCCTCACATCAACCGACGACAAGCTCAACATCAAGCAGAAGACTGTGGGTTCAGACTATGTGCAGAATATGACGGTGAAGGTGCCTCTGCGCCAGATCAGTCTCACTCTTACCTGGAAATTCGGCAACACCAAAAAGCAATTCCAGCAGGCGAAATCCAACATCAAGAACGATTTCCAGGAAGAAAAGCAAGGAATCCAGACGGGTGGTATGAATGGAAACTAACCAGGCAAGGAATCATTGGAAACATAGAATAGAATAAACAATACTCTCTCTCAAACGAGTTGCAATGCATAAAAAAGCATTCGCAACTCGTTTTTTTTATGCAATCTATTGTCTATTTGATTTCTTTTTTGTACTTTTGCAAACAAAATATCACATAAAATCATAAAAGAATGAAGAAACAAACGCAAGCCATTCATTTGGAATACGAGCGCCGCGATGCTTACGATTCGCTGAGCGTTCCAGTATATAACACCCTTGCCTATGAATTCGACAATGCAGCCGTCATGGCGGAAGCATTCACCGACAAGATCAAGGCACCTGATTACTCCCGAGTGGAGAATCCTACGGTAACCAACCTGGAGCGCCGAGTGGCAGCCCTCACCGATGCAGCCCACGCCACAGCCTTCAATTCAGGAATGGCGGCAATCAGCAACACTTTCATGTCCTTGGCTGCACAAGACAAGAACATCGTTACCTCGAAGCATCTCTTCGGCAACACCTACGCCCTGCTCGTTGCTTCCCTGCGCCGATTTGGCGTAAAGGTACGTTTGCGCGACCTGACCAATATAGAGGAGGTACGTGAAGCCATCGACGACGACACCTGCTGCGTCTTCCTGGAAATCCTGACCAACCCACAGTTGGAGGTTGCCGATCTGAAAGCCATTTCGGAGGTGGCTCACGAAAAGAATGTTCCGCTGGTAGTGGATTCTACCGTGATTCCTTTCACACAGTTCTCGGCTAAGAGTCTGGGAGTAGATATTGAGGTGGTTTCCAGCTCTAAATATGTAAGTGGTGGTGCAACTTCGCTCGGCGGTCTGGTCATCGACTACGGAACTCCTTACAACGGTGATTTCGCCAAGCGTCTCTATGGAGAAATGCTCTTCAACTTCGGCGCCTACATGACTCCACAGGTAGCTTATATGCAGACCATCGGACTCGAAACGCTCGACGCGCGCTATCGTGTTCAAAGCAGCAATGCCCTGGAACTTGCCCAAAAACTGCGCACCCTGCCTCAGATTCAGTATGTAAACTATGTAGGTTTGGAGGATAATCCTTACCACGGATTGGCGCAGCGCCAGTTTGGAAAGACGGCGGGAGCCATGATCTGCATTGATCTGGAAAGCAAGGAAGCCTGCTTCAGTTTCCTCAACAATCTGAAGCTCATCCATCGTGCCACCAATCTCTTCGACAACCGTTCTCTTGCCATCCATCCGGCAAGCACCATCTTCGGCGCTTTCTCCGAGAGTATGCGTAAGTCGATGGATGTAAAAGATACCACCATCCGCCTCAGCGTAGGTCTGGAGGATGTGGATGATCTCTTCGAAGACATCAAGCAGGCGGTTGGTAGTTTATAGTAAACTCAAGTTTCGCAAGTGGTTTAAGTACGGGCTGAAGGCCCAAAAGCTCACAGCCCAGGGCATCGCCCTGGGTATAATGGCAATCAGTAAGGCGCCCTGTAAGGGCAAAAGCTTTGTATATTGCCCGGTATTTAAAGTTAAAGATTAAAAAAAATGTACGATTTCGATAAAGTCATAGACCGTTCGGGCAGCGACGACCTGAAGCATGGCGCCCTGCTGCCCCGCTGGGGACGAGATGACCTGCTGCCACTCTGGGTAGCCGATATGGATTTCGAGACCCCATCTTTCATTACAGATGCCCTCAAGACAAGATTGGAACACTCTCTTTTCGGCTACACCATGGAGCCGGAAGATTATCTGCCCAGCATCATCGACTGGGTGCATGACCACCACCAGTGGGATGTGAAGCGAGAGTGGATCCGCTTCATTCCAGGTATTGTAAAAGGTATCGGACTCGTGGTGAATGTCTTCACCCGTCCTGATGAGAAAGTCATCATCCAGCCACCCGTTTATCACCCATTCCGACTCACTCCAGAGGGCAACGGCAGAGAGATGGTCTTCAATCCGCTGAAGATGAAGGAGGATGGATATTACGAGATGGACTTCGAAAACCTGGAGAAAATCTATGATGAGAAGTGCAAGATCCTGATTCTCTGCAATCCTCATAATCCGGGCGGTATTACCTGGAGCAAGGAAACCCTGCAGCGACTTGCCGACTTCTGCTACGAACATCATCTGCTCGTTATCAGCGATGAGATTCATGCGGACATGGCTCTGTTCGGACACAAGCACATCCCATTTGCTTCGGTTTCCGACAAGGCGCGCAACATCAGCATCACCTTCCAGGCTCCTTCCAAGACCTTCAACATTGCTGGAATCGTAAGCAGCTACGCCATCGTTCCAAACGAAGAAATCCGCAGGAAATTCTATCCTTGGCTGAGTGCCAACGAACTGGATGAGCCAACCCTCTTCGCTCCAATCGCCACCATCGCTGCTTTCCGCAAGGGTGAGGAATGGAGAAAGAAGATGCTTGCCTACATAGAGGACAATATCCGATTCGTAGAGGATTACTGCCGCGAGCACATTCCGGGCATTCGTCCGTTGCGCCCACATGCTTCCTTCCTGGTCTGGCTCAACTGCCGAGACCTGCATCTCTCCCACGATGCGCTTCTCGATTTATTCATCGACAAGGCGCACCTGGCGCTGAATGATGGTGAAATGTTCGGTCCTGGCGGTGAGGGCTTCATGCGACTGAACGTTGCAACCCCTAGAAGCATTCTCAAGCAGGCTTTGCAACAGTTGGAAAAGGCAGTAACCCAACTCTAGACCCGCTAGAAAAGACAATTCTAGATCATTAAGAAAACAATAGCCGTAACTACTTCTGCATAGTTACGGCTATTATATTATAATAAGGTAGAGGAAGACCTTTATTCCTCCTCCATTAAGTCACGTATCAGCTTGATTTCGTAATAATCAATGCCGGTTCCCAATGCTTCCTTGATTTCGCTGAAATGCTCCATCTCGGGATGAACCTCCATGAATTCACGGATTTTCTTTTCGTGGGCACTAGAAATCAACGCACGCAATCCAACCTTTCCTTCCTTTACGTATGAGGTAAGATGACCGATGATGGTGCCTTTGGTAAAGCCACGTTCTGCAGCAATCTGATCCACAGTCATACCCTGCTGGTAAAGATTGAAACTCACCTCCTTGGTTGGAATCTTCGGTTCCTTCGGCTCATTCGATTTCTTCGATTTTCTGGCTTTTCTACCAGAACCATAACCGGCACTTGAAGACGCACCTTCGCCCATTTCATCCAGCAGCATGAACTGAGCCTTCTTCTTCAGATAATCAGTCACCGTAAACACAGCACTGCGCTCGTATTTCAAAAGACGTTCCTTCAACTTCACATCCTCAGAAAAGACAGAGAAGCGGTCCTGGAACTGTTTCTTTGCCACCTTATTATCCGTATCAAGATTCGACTTTCTGATCAAATCGCTCAGAATACCTATCTTATCAAAGAAATACTCAGCACCCTTGTGAATACGCTCCTGCAGTTCTGCCTGAAGGATATCAGGATTCTGGGAAAGCATGCGGGTATATTGCAGACGGAACTTATCAGAAACACCTATCAGACTCTTCAGCACCACCTGCAACTTCTGATACTCGCTCACCACACGAGGATATTTGCTATTGAAGAATTCTACCAGACAGCGCATCAGATGCTCGTAACTTCCGCTAATAGCATAGAAATCAAAGAGTTCGCCGATGCAGTGAAGCACGTATTGCTGCTCCAGATAGCTGATCTGCTCCTGGGTAGGCGCAGCAAGTTGACTGTTGAAAGCATCCACCGTCTGACTGCTGATGATGGCTCCACGAGACAGAGGCTGACTGAGCACCATTCCCTCCAAGGTCTTGCAGCGGCTCAGAGCCACGTAGGTCTGACCATGGGTAAAGGAATGGGAAGCATCGATGATGGCGTGCTCGAAGGTAAGGCCCTGACTCTTGTGGATGGTAATCGCCCAAGCCAGGCGCAAAGGATACTGTCGGAACTTTCCCTCTACCGTCTCCTCTATCTCCTTGGTCTCCTCATTGATCGTATATTTCGCATTCACCCACTCCATCTTCTCCAGCTCAAACTCCTCATCAGAATCCTTGCTGCGCACGATAATCTTATCTCCTTCCTCATCGGGTTTCACACCGATCACCTCACCAATCATACCATTATAGAAGCGGTGCTGCGGGTCGTTCTTGATAAACATCACCTGTGCTCCGGGCTTCAGGGTAAGCATGAAATCAGCCGGATAAGATGATTCCGGGAAGTTATCCTCCACCTCTGCCGTATAGGAAAAAGCCCTGGATGGCAAGGCGGCAAGCTGCTGCTCATTGATCTGCTGGGCTGGCGCATTATGAGTGGTCAGGCGGATGAAGTTACTGTTCTTCGGCGCTTCGAAATTGGGAATAAAACGCTGGTTCAATGCCTGCAAGGTAGCATCCGAAGCCCGGTTCTCCCTAATCTGATTGAGCAGGGAGATAAACTGCTCGTCCTGCTGGCGGTAAACCTTCTTGAGCTCTACGGTAAGATAGCCCACCTGCTTCAGTGCATTACTGCTGAAGAAGAAAGGAGTATCGTAATGCTCTTTCAGAAGCTGCTCTTCCTGCGCCGTAACCACTGGTGCCAACTGCTGCAGATCGCCTATCATCAGGAGCTGCACACCGCCAAAAGGCAGGTCGTGACGCTTGCGGTACTGGCGAAGCACCGAGTCGATGGCGTCGAGCAAATCGCTGCGCACCATACTGATCTCATCGATGACCAGCAGGTCGATACTTCGGATGATGTTTCGCTTGAGTTTGCTGAACTGATAGCGTTTCTGTTCGCCACTTCCGAAGGTTGTACCCGGAATGTAAGGCGAAAAAGGAAGCTGGAAGAACGAATGAATGGTCATTCCTCCGGCGTTGATGGCGGCAATGCCTGTTGGGGCAAGCACCACCATTCGTTTAGGCGACTTCTCCTTGAGCTGTTTCAAGAAGGTTGTTTTACCTGTGCCTGCCTTGCCCGTAAGGAAGAGGTTAGCGCTTGTCTTTTCTATGATGTTCCATGCCAGGATGGACTCTTCGTTCATTTCCATTAGCTTCGTTTTTTAGATTTCTTCCACGATCTCGTTCATTTCCTTGCGCTTCTTCTCGGTATGAGGACAATCCTCAGCAATATGACCGAGAGGGATGATCACTACAGCCTCGAAACCTTCGCGAGGGAAAAACTGCTGCATCTTGTCTGTATCATAATTGCAGACCCAGCAGGTGCCCAGACCTCTTTCGGTGGCAGCCAGACAGAGGTGCTCGGCAGCTATTGCCACGTCAATATCTCCATGAGGCTTCTCATCGTATCTGCGAACCCAGTTCTCATTCACGTTCTTCATTCCCACAATATACATTGGGGCTGTCTTGAACCACTCACGGTCGTAGCACTCCTGGAGTTTCTCCTTAGCCTCATCCGAGCGGACGATGAGCCAATGCCAAGGCTGTCTGTTCACTGCCGATGGAGCCAGTCGCACACACTCCATGATGTAATCCACATCCTCCTGACTTACTGCCTCGGAGGTAAACTTGCGAGCCGAGAAACGCCCCTGACTCAATGCCAACATATTTTTCATACCATTTCGTTTTAAACTTTTTAATCCTTTTAATCCTTCTATAAACACATTCTATTTTTCAGAAATCGAAAGCATTCACCTTTTTAAAAAGCAAAATTACAAAAAATCCCCGAAAAGCCCAAGCCTTTCGGGGATTTTCTTTCTAATCATCCTATGATTTTCCTGAATTTATTTACCCTTAAGGGAAAATATTTCGAACCTTAAGGGAAATTATCCTAGATAAAGACTAGCGTTTCGAATATTTTTTGTAGTTTTGCAACACGAAAGGATTTGTAAGATAAGAAAATGATAGGATTAGCCGACTGCAATAACTTCTACTGTTCGTGCGAACGAGTGTTTCGCCCCGACCTGATAGGGAAGCCCGTGGTTGTTCTGAGCAACAACGACGGGTGCGTCATTGCACGCTCAGAAGAAGCCAAGGCGCTGGGCTATAAGATGGGCGATCCGTTCTATCAGGTAAAGGAAAAACTGGAGGCTGAAGGCGTGGCTATCTTCTCCAGCAACTACACGCTCTATGGCTCACTCTCCAACAGGGTAATGTCGATGCTCTCGCACTACTCACCACACATTGACCAGTACTCCATAGACGAAAGCTTTTTCGAGGTGGAAAACCTTTCTTCCGTCACAGATGGTTCCCTCCTCCAACAATACGGCGCCAGGATTTCTGCCGATGTGCTACGAGCCGTGGGAATCCCAATCTCCATCGGAATCGCAGAAACGAAAACCCTGGCGAAAATCGGTTCCAAATTCGCCAAGAAATATAAGGGCTATCAGGGCTGCTGTCTCATTGATACGGATGAACGGAGACACAAGGCTTTGTCGCTATTCCCGATAGAAGATGTATGGGGAATCGGAAGACAGATTGCCCGAAAACTCGACTATATGGGAATCCGAACTGCCGCCCAGTTTGCTGATAAAAAAGAGAGTTGGGTGCGCAGCCATTTCAACATCACCACGGTGAGAACGTGGAAGGAACTGAATGGCAAAAGCTGCATCAGCATCGAGGAACTGCCGCAAAAAAAGAGCATCTGCACCAGCCGGAGCTTTTCCGGTGAAGGCATCAGCGACAAGGATGTGGTAGAAGAAGCCGTAGCTAATTTCGCCGTGCGCTGCGCCGAAAAGCTGCGACATCAGGGCAGCGTGTGCCAGGGAATCACGGTGTTTGCCTGGACATCCAGGTTCAATGAGAACGTGCCGGAATACACCATCCACGATTCCCTCACCCTGCCCATCGCCACCAATGCTCAGGATGAAATCGTGGGCGCCGCACTCACTATCCTCAGAGCCAGATATCTTAAACCAATGGCTGACAGCAGAGCTGACCGCCCCGATATGTCGTTTCACTTCAAGAAGGCAGGTGTCATTCTGTGGCAAATCTCACCCGACAATCCTCGCCAGCAAGACCTCTTCGATCCTATCGACCGAAGCAAGCAAAAAGCACTGATGGAAGCCATCGATGCCATCAACCGAAAGAACGGACACGGCACCATCCGTCAAGCCGTACAGGGAACCGGTTGCCGATTCGACTTGAAACGGGAATATATGTCGAAGCGGTTTACCACGGATATTCATGAGATTCTGAAAGTAAAAACAAAATGAATAAGAATAACGATAACAAGATAAGACTGACATTTCATCCTGCGGAATTCGGAACAAAGATGCCGATTCCGCTGGCAGAGCAAAGCGTAAAGGCAGGCTTCCCTTCACCGGCACAAGACTATATGGAGGGAGAGATAGACCTCAACGATATTCTGGTTCGCCATCGTGAGGCCACTTTCTATGTACGTATTTCTGGCGACAGCATGCAGGATGCAGGCATTCTCGATGGTGACCTAGCCATCGTAGATAGGCAGATAGAGCCCTCCAACGGTAACTTCGTCATCGCCTTCGTGGATGGCGAATTCACCATCAAGCAATTCAAGATGGATGAGAGCGGTGCCTTCGGCTGGCTCATCCCATGGAACAAAAACTTCTCCCCTATCCGGGTAGATGAAACCAACCGCTTCATGATCTGGGGCGTGGTTACCTATGTGATTCATCAGATTGCAGAATAATTTTCTACCTTTTCCTTTGCCACCTCATAAAAAAGTTGTACCTTTGCAGTCGAATTTTCAGCGATGACTAGGCTATATGCCTTCTAAGAATAGAATTTTCAGCAAATATATGTATTTAGTAATTCCAAACAAACAGCAGTAGTTATGAGCATTAATATCAAGAGAAATCAATTGAAGAGAGTAGTGATTGTAGGTGGCGGACTCGGTGGTCTTCGTTTGGCAGAAGACCTCAGCAAGGCAAACCTGCAGGTAGTGTTGATCGACAAGAACAACTTCCATCAGTTCCCTCCACTTATCTATCAGATTGCCTCGGCAGGTATCGATCCAAGTTCCATCTCCTTCCCGTTCCGCCAGATTTTCCGCAAGCGCAAGAACTTCTACTTCCGCATGGCAGAAGCGAGAGCCGTATTCCCAGACAAGAAGATTCTGCAGACTTCCATCGGTAAGATCGAGTACGATTACCTGGTATTCGCAGCAGGAACCACCACCAATTTCTATGGCAATGCCAACATCGAGAAATGGGCGATTCCGATGAAGACCGTTTCTGAGGCAATGGGATTGCGCAACGCCGTGCTGAGTAACCTGGAGCGTGCATTGACCTGTGCCACAGAAGAAGAGCGACAGGAACTCCTGAACGTGGTCATTGTGGGCGGTGGTGCCACAGGTGTGGAGATTGCCGGAGCCCTCTCTGAAATGAAGCGCTATGTGATTCCTTATGATTATCCTGATATGGACTCATCTCTGATGCACATCTATCTTCTGGAAGCGGGCGACAGACTGCTCGCCGGAATGTCACAGGACTCTTCTAAGAAAGCATACGAATTCCTTACCAGCATGGGTGTGGATGTACAGTTTGGCAAGATGGTAACCGACTACAAGGACCACAAGGTTCTGATGAAGGACGGTCAGGAGATTCCTACCCGTACCTTCCTCTGGGTATCAGGTGTAAAGGCACAGCCTATCACAGGTATCGATGGCGACCATCTGGGCCGTGGTTTCCGAATCGTAGTAGATGAATTCAACCGCATCCCTGGCATGGACGGTCTCTTTGCCATCGGCGACCAGTGTATCCAGACCACAGACCCAGCTTATCCTGGCGGTCATCCACAGTTGGCCCAGGTAGCCATTCAGCAGGCAGCACTCCTGGCTAAGAATATCCAGAAGATTGCCGAGGGAGCCACTGATTCCCAGCTCAAGCCTTTCCGCTACAAGAACCTGGGTTCTATGGCTACCATCGGAAGACACAAGGCTGTAGTAGAACTAGGCAAGTTCCACAGCCAGGGCTTCTTTGCCTGGGTATTGTGGCTGGTAGTTCACCTCCGCTCTATCCTTGGCGTAAAGAACAAGGTAATGGTAATGCTCAACTGGCTCTGGAAGTACGTAAGCTATAACGATTCTATCCGAATGATTACCTACGCCACCAAGCCTAAGGAAGTGCGCGACCGATTGAAGCGTGAGCAGACCACTCACCTCGGCACCGACTTGCTGGAGAATGAAGAAGATTAAGAAAATAATAATGAAAAGATAAAAATGACGAAAGTCCAGCTTGGAGCCTTTTGCAAGGTTTCCAAGTTAGACTTTCTGTTTCTCTATTCCATAAAAGGAATATAATAGGAATTCCTAATGCTTCTAGAATATTAATGATGCTCAGGCACAATGGCGAGATACACCAGATCATGGTCGGTGAGATTCTCCATATAATGAGCGTGGTTCATCGGGCAGTAATGCACCTGTCCCTGTCGAACCTCCTCCACGGTATCATCATAATGGAAAGTAGCAGTGCCGCTTACCACATAGATAATCTCGCAGTTGCCCTCATGAGTATGAAGACCAGTTGATGCACCCGGACGCAAGGTAGAATACATAATCTTCACCTTGTCATCCACATAGTTACGGGTGTCGAGTTTACCCTGTCCACCCTTGAAGCCCTCCAAATGAGCCCCAGCAATCTTTTCGAAATCTATTACCATCTTTATAATGTTTATTGTTTAATGTCTAATATTTACTTGGCTTTTATAAATGAAGCCCTGTAGCTTACTTTGCTTTCGCAAAATACTTCCAGAGCGGAGCCGCCATCAGGCTCTGCCAGATTTCTCCCTTCTCCAGCATTTCCATTACTTCTTCTCTTGAGAAGAGGCGAACCTCGATATCCTCAGCCTGGTCAAGATGCTGAACATCCATACGCTCCACATCCGTAGCCAGATAGCAATGGGTAAGATTGGTATGAGTGCTCGGATTAGCCGAAATCGTCATCCACTTCTGCCAGTTTCCGCCACCGAACCCAGTCTCTTCCATCAGTTCTCGCTTGGCAGCCACCATCGGGGCCTCCCCCTTCTCTATCACTCCGGCGCAGAGTTCATTCACCGTCTTCCCTATCGCATAGCGATACTGACGTACGAATACGAACATTCCGTCCTTCGTAATGGCGATGGTATTCACCCAGTCGGGATATTCCAGCACGTAATATTCATCAATGATGGCACCCGTAGGCAATTCCACCTTATCCACTCGTGCCGTGAGCCAAGGCTTCTCTATCAGATACTTCTGCGAGAGCGTCTTCCATTTCATATCTTTATCAGCCATATTCTTACTTTTATTGAATAATCAGACTTTTCTTTATCTCAATTGATGGTGCAAAAGTACAAAAAAAGATTGAAAGGATAGAAATAATTCTATGAAAATGACAGTATTTCAATTATTTTTATTACTTTTGCAGAGATAGAATATCTAAACAGATGATAGACAGAATTGAAAAGTAAAGACATCATGGCAGAACATCTTATTATAAAAGGAGAAACGAAGGAGGAACTTTACGCTACGCTCCTCCCACAGATCAAGTCACTCGTAGAGGGCGAAAGCGACATCATCGCCAATATGGCGAATATTTCAGCATGCATCATGGACACCTTCCACTTCTGGTGGGTAGGCTTCTACAGAGTCATCGATGGAACCCTTGTGCTGGGTCCTTTCCAGGGACCGCTGGCCTGCACCCGCATCAAACGGGGTAAGGGAGTTTGCGGAACGGCTTGGGACAAGGCGGAAACCATCGTGGTAGAAGATGTTGAGAAATTTCCAGGGCATATTGCCTGCAGCAGCGCCTCCCGTTCTGAGATTGTAGTGCCTGTTATCAGAAATGGTGAGGTAATCGCCGTACTGGATATTGACAGCGAACACCTCAGCACCTTCGATGCTATTGACAAGGAATGGCTGGAGAAAGTGGCAGAATTATTTGCCGCCAAAGCGCCATCCCAAGCCTAGCATCAGATTGTTAGGAGTCTTGAAATCCACCAGACTGTAGCCGATGTGCAGCATGGCACGTCGGCTCACATGAATCTTCAGGGCAAGCACCTCATATACACCCCTGAAATCGTTGCGATTGCCAAGCAGATAGGTTCCCGCACCAAAGTTGATGCTGAAATAAGGCATGGCAAACTCGCCACGAGCCGAAAGCCCCAGACCAGCCTGGGTACTAAACTTATGATTCACATCCTCGCCCCAAGGATCATTCTCCCTGCTAGCCGAACGGTCGTACACACCATCAAGCGAAGCACCCAAACTCAGCCACGGGTTCAACCGGTACATCGGGTTTACATTGAAGCCCATCACGGCATACTTGCCATCCAGCAGATAGCTCGACACCCCATCATGAGCAATACCCTGCTTCCATGCGCCATACAATATCACATCCGTGTAAAGTCCACGCCTATCCGGCAACTTCTCCCGCTCCACCTTCGGCACAGCCAATGGTTGTCGGTTGATGTAATAAGCCAGTCCCAATCTTATGCCACCCGTATTGAGTCCCATATTAGGATAAGTGGTGTTGCCATTAGAGAAATGAGTCAGCGAAATACCGGCATTCAGATCAAGATATTTCGAGAGCATCCACTTCATATACACATCAACATCAATATATGCCGTAGCCTTGGAGCCAATCACCTTGTTTTCAGGATTGTTCAGCTCGTCATAGGCATTCCATCCGAACGCCATACCCAGGTTCCACTCATAGTTGAGCGACACCCTGCGGGATAGGTTCACAATCGGTGCCCCCTGAAACAGATACACGGATATCGGGTTCGCCAGCCACTGGTTAAACTCATGTCTAGCCATACCCACACCCTGATATACCCCCTGATAGATGGAGCCAGGCCTCACCTCCTCCCTATTCATGAAGGCATACTTCAGCGTAAAAGTCATGTCGTGATTCATCGTCCGGGCCTCATCATTCCCCCCACGCAGAAACTCGTTGGTATGAAAAATAGTGGCTGGCACCACATCAGCGGCGATGCGATGAACGGTCTTGCAGCTGTCTTCCTGCGAAGTGGCAGGCAAAGTCATGACAGCCAACATTGATATAACCCATAAACGTAAAAGCATATTATCTTATTTTTTCTTTATACGAATGTGATGAAAAAAAGTGTTACTACTAGGCTCAACAGAAATGCCGACTGCAGTGAGCAGACCTGCTGACTAGGCTCGGCAGAGGTGCTGAGCCTAGTAGCAACAGTTGGGAAGATACTTGATTGCACCCGAGAAGATACTTACTTCACCCCCAAAAGCCGTTTACTTCAACTTCCTATCATCATTCCTTCTTCCTCAAACGATAGATTGTAACAGGATCTTCTTTGGTAGCATACATTCTGGCTGCCGGTTCCTCACAGAGATCATTCAATACCTTATTGGCATGATAGCGGGTGACACCGAATTTGCGAATCATATCCTTCACAACCTGTCTGCCATTAAACAGGCTGTTGAGGAAGCAAATGAGCAAATCCTTGTTCATTGCCGTTCCAAAAATTCGCTTGAAGCCGAAATCGGTCAGCAGGCTGATGTATCTTTCCTCAATCTGTTTCATTAAATTGTCTCCTTATCATTTATCACTTGTTTGTTCCGAGATATTCGGTTTTCTTCTAAGTCTGCTGCAAAGATAAGGTTTTTATTCTTATTGAGCAAGAAAATCGTGGGATTTTTTCTTGAATTCAGCACTTCTGCTCCTCATACAGATATCAGGCTACTTCCAGAAAATCGGGAGAGCGGGATATCTTGACCACCACTGCGTGATGACGCACAAACTGCATACAGATGCGAGCAATGCTCTCCATATTCATGTAAATAATATTCAAGGAAGAGAGAATCAGGCGGAAACGCCCGAAAAATGGGGAAAAAAGAGATGGAGAATTTTCCCTTAAGGGTTTTTATTTTTTTCCTTAAGGGAAAATATATTTTCCCTTAAGGAAAAAGAAAGTTTCTCTTAAGAGATTTTTCCACCAAATTTAACTTGTAAAGTTATTTATTACTAACAATGCTATACCCCCACTCCATAAACTCATCTCTCGCAGCATATCCCTTGGAACGGCTGTGAGGACAGTAGAGGTGAGCAAGTTCCTGCTTGCTCATCACTCTACGTTCTACGAACCCTATCTTTTACTCTATTTCCTCTATTCTTGCCAACTCCCAGCCCTTAAACTGCATGATAATCTTATGAAGCGTTGTGCCCTGGCGAAGAGCCTCAACCCTTGGGGCATCGGCATATCGCCTAATCTGTTCCACTGCATCCAACCATTGCTTCTCCGACTTCTTCATAGGGCTACCATCTTCCTTCAAGACATCCTTCAACTCTTCATCAAACTCCTTTCTGGAGAGAACCTTGAGTTCGAGGATATAACTGTGCTGACTGGCATAATGGGTATGATCAGGCAACAGGAAGAAATCACAATAGCCATGATTCAGCTCCAATTCGGGAGCCGTGATGTAATAATCGTTGAGGTTCAAGTATGCCATAAAGAAACCTTGCAGATTTCGCTCCGATTCTATTCCGTCACGCACAGAAGAAACCTTAGCGTAGGCTTCAGCCATGAAACGCAGTCCTTCCTCCCATATACCATCATAAGCCATATCATAATAGTAATCCGTCAATCTGTTGGTATCTACATACGACTTTGCCTGATACTCTTCTTCCAAATATCCGTAATACTGCTTGCGAACATTATTATTAGGAATGCCCAAAATCAACTTAGAACCACGTGTACCCTTGATGGTCAACATACCATAATAAAACAGCAAACTTGGGAAGATTTCAGCCTTCGGTATCTGATAGGCAGAGAACTGCTCCTCCAGTTGGGCAACAATCTGTCCCTCTTCAGCTATCTTGCGGATGATACCCTTGCGCTCGCCATCCAACTTATCGAATTGCAAGAGTTTCTTCATCTTGCCATAATCGGTCTTGGTATTCGGGTCTATCATCTGCCGAGGAGAGCGTCCGTAATCCATGTAGTTGCGGAGATAGTAGAGCACCATGTCGCAATTAAACATTCTGACACTCTTATTCAATGCTTCTTCTGCAAAGCAATAGTTGTCGTACCAAGGCTTCATATCGTTGACGATGGCTTCCACATCGCTATCTGCAGGAATGCTTCCCATCTCCTTATAATAAGTGAACATCTCGACTACATCCTTGGTAGAGAAGCCCAGCATCTCGTCGAACTCTGGCTTTACGGAGATATTCCATCCCACATTATACCCACTTGTCACATCATCCAGGGTTACAGGACTGACACCCATCATGAAGATGCGCTCGAAGTTTCCCTTGAACTTCTTGAAGACATCCCGATAGAAACCATCAGCATGAGTAATGGCATGATACACTTTCTCACCATGCTCATTGAGCACTACATTAGTAAAATTATCATACTCATCGATGATAAGATAAAGCTGAAATTGATTTGCCCTTGCTGCATCAAAGATTATCTGCATCTTATCAGCATACTGTGTCTTAGTCTTGATTTCCTGAACCTTCTTATCACCATAATATGCAGCATACTGCTCTGCAAAACTATCCAACTTGATACTGAGATAGGCGTTGAATCTTTCCTCCAAAACTTCTATCTTACCTGTAATTTGAGAAAAATCCAGGAACAGTACCTGGTAAATTCCTTGCAGGGATGTAGGATGCTGGCCTATCCACAAATTACCGAAGAGTTTTTCGAAACTCTCCTTCTGGTTACAGTCATAGTAAGAGTAGAGCATACTAAGAAATATGCTCTTTCCAAAACGCCGGGGACGGATGAAGAAGAGATTGCGAGGCTGCTTCTCCAGCTCTGGCAAAAACATCGTCTTATCGACATAATATAGATTCTGACTCATCACCGTGGCAAAATCAGATACTCCGTATGGTACTTGTTTTACTTGCTGTTTCATCATGCTATGAAATTTAACCAGTTTATACGTGCAAAGTTACTGCTTTATTTTGAAACGACCAAAGTTTTCACTGCTTTTTTGTTCAAACAAATAATCCCTGCCATAGGAAGCCTTTCCTACAGCAGGGATTTTTCTATTTGGGAATCATCAAAAATGACGAAACCATCAGTCCTTAACCATTATTAACTATCAGTTCTATCAATCGCGAACTTTCTGCTTGCAAGGAGATATTGGTAAACAAATGAATGTCATACTCCATACCAATATGCTTACCACTATCAACATTCATTGGTTGCAAAAAGGCATAGTGATAGCCATCAGACTCAAAAAATACGTGAGTCATCCAAAAGCCATTCCTCATACCCAAATCCTATCTTGTTTTCATAGGAATCCCCATACTGAGACTTTCCTTCGCTTCCCGAAGGTCATTTCCAGTCATGGGTATTCCAACATATTCTTGCAATTTTCTCCATATCGCAACCATTTTATTTGCAAAATTAATTCAACTCCGTACAGTTTTCTGTATCAATTCATTTATTATAGCTTATTATATGAAATCGTATACAAGATTCCAGAGTAATTTTTCTTTTTATTATACAATGGAACATCCATATCCCAATCGTATCTAAAGTCATCGTCCGTACAGTCAGAGTTGCTTCTTCCAAACAAATTCCATCCATGAGCAATACCAGCGTCAGGACGAATACAAAGTTCCTCGTCTGCTGTTTTTATGGACATACAGCGTTCATGCTCTATATAGCCGTAATCCACAATTTCAGGAGTTATGCCAGCTATCTCCCTGATTGCATCTTCCATGAAACGGTTTCTGGCAACATTGTCTCCGTATTCTCTTTCTAAGCCAATTCTTTGATTACCATAGGCATCACCGTTAGGCTTCTTAACATAGATATTCAACGAAACTATATTGAGTTGAAGTTTTTGCTGAACATCCGCAATGAAATGGGCCAAAAGGATGCAACCCAACGGAGTGACCAAATAACGGTCAGAATAGGTCACTGAGACATTCTTTCTTCTCATACTTAGAATAATTCTATCCCATTTCTCAGATTTGTATTTCATCAACTTTTCGCACAAATTGTTGACTCTGCAATCTTCCAGAATACGAGCATCAAACATGATAGAACCATCATCTGCATTCATTTCAGACAAAACATCGGACGGATTAATAGGAACATATTCCATCAGAATGTTACTTAAAGAAGAGAACACATCTCCATCTCCCCACTTAGCTGTTAAAGAGGTATCAACATTTTCGCCAAAATACATTTTCTTCGTTCCATCACTAAATGTCACGGCAAGTAATGGTTGCAAAGAATCCCTTAATCCAGCCTTTACATACTCGAATTTATTTTTGAACAATGCAGCCATCAAAATAGCTTTTGAAGAAGCTGAACATGATGATATTCGTATGTTCTTATTCCAAACATAAGCCACATCAACCCCAGACAAAGAGAGTTCACCCAATAACTTACCATAAGGGAAATCATCAAGTTGCCAATTGTCATAATCATTATCCACAAATACTTTCAATGACTTCACGTTATTATTGCGAGTAAGTTGATAGAATTCTGTCGCAAAATCCGTTGTTACTGCGGAGGCATCATGAATTTCAGACACAATTGACTCTGGGGCAACTCTTGAATTGCGCTCCATTTCCAACCACTTCAAAGCCTTTTGACGATTTAAGTAATTGATATACCACTGAGATCTACGGTCAATCAAGCACTTGGTGCAAGAACGCTCACAATCACACTTCGCCAATGCTTCATAAGCTTTTTCCAACACCTTGTCTTTATATTCACGGAAAAGTGGAGAATAGCCAGCTCCACCGAGAGCTGTATCATAAATGAAGATAGAGTGACTGGCCTCATTATAACCAAAGTCTATCTCACCATCATTAACTCCCAGCAATTCTGTAAGTTTTCTACTCAATATGACACCCAATGAATATAGCGTTTCACTATCTCTTACCAAGACATTAGCAGCATCATAGAATTTAACTTCTACGAAATCTGTCTGATAACGTCCAACAAGCAGAACGTGTCTTCTAATATTTCTACCATTTGCTTCACCTCCTGGACATGGAAGGCCAGTAGATAAATGCTTATGACCAGCAAGAACATTTTCTGAGTAATCTGGACTTTGCTCATACTCCATTCTTCCGCAATAAGGACAAAAAGCAAAACCATAGGTGCTTCTTCCTCTATTAAAAAACAATATTTCGGACTCGTTTGTAGAGCAACGCACAACCATTTTTACAGCAGAAGTTTTTTCTTGCCACGGATCCATCTTCAACAGTACAGGCTGAACAAAACTCATCTCTCCCTGTGCATTCATTTTTCGAGTTGGCTTTGAACCAAATGCTACGCTGAAAGCTACAGGCTCAACCACTTCCGTAAAACGTTGCTCAGTCGAAATGCTCATGTCCTTAATTCCATGCATTGAGTTTTCCTTGCCGCATTTAGGACAATCGTTCAGGACATTACCTTGTCGTATAACGGTATAACCACAATGCGTACAATTTTGCAGCACGTATCTTGTTGTATTATCATCATATTTCGTCTTCATCAAAATTCCAGCAGGTTGATATATCCATTCATTCTTTACGACTTGCTTACCAGGAGCATAGGCAGAAATAGCTTGACTTAAATGCATAGTCGGAGAGTTCTCTTCATTATTTTTGCCCAACACGCATTGCACTAAACCTGTAGGAATGCCAGCACTTGGCAAGAACGAATGTTCTGCCATATAGGTCAGAAGAGAAGTTGAAAGGAAATTGTCTTTTTGATACTGTACAGATCTTAATGCTGCACTATTTCCGTCCTCTTCTTCCAACAATTTTATCGTTTTATCCAAACTATCTATACGTGCTTGGTACAATCCTCGAACTGCCGTAATATCTTTTTTAGTTGTGAAAACAGCATCACTCAATGGAATGTTGTCCAAGGCTGTTCCCCTTACTAAGGCCATATATGACGCATCAAGGTCTGTTCTATTACAGCCAATAATGCTATCAATATGATTCAGGAACTTGTCGAAATAGCACAATCCGTCATTTGTGACAAAGAAATCCTCCAATTTGGCAGTAACTCGTATTCCACCCTGTATAGATACGAAATCAGCAAACACCATAGCATTTACATGACGTTGAATCAACTGACGACTTTCCAACTTCAACAAAGGAGTTTCCGTCAAATGCGTAATTGGGTAATCAGGATGCTTCCATGTGTTTGCGCCAATCGGGTTAGGGGCGCAAAAAGTCAGAGCCAAAGCTTTTGACTCACTTCTACGACCTGCACGACCTGCACGTTGCAGATAATTAGCGGATTTTGGTGGCACGTTGTTCATGACCACCTCACTGATACCACCAATATCCACACCCATTTCCATAGTTGTAGAGCATGACAACACATTTAGATGTCCCTCATTGAACTCCTTTTCATATTTATCCAAATCTTCACGAGATTGCTGGGCAGAATGCTCCGCAGAAATAAAGATTGGTTTCTGGGCATAAACCCTCTCATGCAACCCTGTATAAACACCATACTCTTTCTGGGATGATAAATTTTCATCAATCCATGCAGCAATTTCCTTGTCATCCAACTCTGTCGACTTGAAAGGGAAATATGGGTATTTAAAGGTCGCTGCCACCTTGAATCTATCAAAGTTTTCCTTTCCTATATATCCATTAATACGTGGACTATATCCTTTGAAAGTTACATCCACAACGACATTGTCAACAGGACAAAGGTAACCTTTTTCTATCAATTGCAATTTCACCTTTTTTCCTATCAACTCCAACATATATCCCTTGTCTTCAGTATCTACAGGGGCAAGTATGTTTGATGTCAAAAATCCCCAAGCTTTATCCAAGAGGTTGCTGATAATGGCAACCTTACCATCATCTATCTGCTCTGCGTCATTGTAACCTAAAATAGCACAAAGAAGAAGCACCAATCTATTTTGGTCATCTTGTACCGTTCCATCCAGTCTCTGTCTCACTACAGGCCATTTACTCACTGGCTTCCCATTTACACGCTTATCTGAATCCTTTGGGTAGATTTCCGACATATAGATATTCTGAGTCAAATAAGGCTTGACATCTCCTGCCATCATATAATGTCTGCCACCACGAATAACATAGTCAATACAGATTTTCAAAAAGTCTTGCCAATCTTCATCTTTACAGCCCTTTGCCAAAAGAGTTTCCGGACACTTTGCCTTTTTCAAGTCAGGATATACCAATCGTACAAATCCCATAGTCTCCATAGAATTTGCTCGTTTCGGAATCCAACCGAATTGATCTATCAACAACGCCCTGAGATAAACCGTCGTGTTCTCTGCCCCTTTGCCTCCACGTGCCTCATTGATATGTTTATAAAGCTTTCTGAAATCAGTATTATTTTCCAATGCTGTACTAATCTCATCAAACGACACTTCTGGTGGAGCAGGAACAACTTGCTTTCCACTTTTTTTAGCTTCAAGACGTTTCAGTTCTGTAAGAAGGAAAGGAGGCAAAGCTTCCTTTGGCTGTGTACTCAAATATTGATATGTCTGCTTTTCTTCATCCGTTAAACCAGAAGGTTCAATTCTTTCAAGTCTCATATCAGCCATTTTATGAAAAATGCTGGCACGAATCCAAGCGCGTTCCACATCTTGATTTAGTCCCATAGCAGTACGAGCAGAACCTTGTCTGTTATCGGTAAAAGCTATATACTTTTTGCCTTTGTACAGAATTTCAGAATCAGTATTCTTCACTCCTTCCGCATTATCCAAGATAGTTGTGGCCAAGGCACGCCCCATTTGGGTCGCACTTGCTCTTAGATAATTAACGTGCCCTAAAGAATTGCCACAATAAGGACACAAGTCCTTGTTGTTTTCAGAATGGCGTAAAGACTCAAAAACAGTAGCCTTGTCTGCATCATCTGGTGCAATTTCTATCTTATTCTTTTCATGATTAAAGACATGCTTTTCCACATGAGTATGATGACGCAAACATGGCTTGGAAGGTTTTGCAAAATAGAATGGTGTATATCCTGCCGCCTCTTGTCTTGCTCGACCGTCATCAGCACTGAGTTCCTCGCTTTCTATGAGATCTTCATCCGCATCAAAGAAAACGCCATTATCCAAGTCCACGGTATTTACGTGCATTCTGAATCCTTCGGAGGTACTATTTTCTCCAACGACTATCAAACCGCCACACGATGGACAGGTTGCAACCTCCAACATTTTTGACTTACAAACTGGACAATTCGTATTCTGATAGGTAGTTAAGCTGCCTATCCCCAATCTAACCTTCTTATGTCGGCTACACTCTGGATTCACACAAGCATACACGCCGTTAATTGAACGTATAAAATAGTGGATTCTTGAAGGTAACAATGCCGCCTTGCCACCATCTGCTTTATTCAATCCATCAACTTTGTCGCCCAACGCATTTATTACTTCAAGTGATTTTACGGTGTCTTTGCTTATAACACTATCCAATTGTTTTGCTATCTGTTTGGTAGAAAGCACAGGATTAGCATTCAGCTTTTTGCGAAGTCTCTCAATGTCTGCAAGAGAAATCTTTGTCCCATATTTAGCATTTACGCTTTCTATTGCCACTGTAGCTTTGGCTGCATCCATTTCTGGAACAATTCGTTTTCCACCAATCACCACGATACAATCAGCAGGTTTACCTGTTAATTGTGAGACAAACGTCTTCAATTTTTGTTCAGCAGCAGGATCGTCCTCATCACCTATTGTTGCAGATGTTACGGCAAAGTTAACCTGATCAATAGTTACCCCAAAAGCATCAAGAACACGGCGCAACTGCAACGACAATTCCGCAGCAGAAGACCCCGTATAGGTATGGGCTTCATCAAGCAAGATCCATTTCAGTTTGCCTTGTGACTTTTCCAAAATGGCTTTATCCTCAGCACGTACCAACATGTAATTTAGCATCGTCGGATTCGTAAACAACACCTGTGGAGGGGTCTCACGAATTTGTGGACGAGTTACCAATTGAGGGAAGAACTTAGAGGTAAAGCTCTCTGTTCTTTTGCTCTTTTCAGTGTCACCATTATAAATGGCATAAGTGACTTTGTTGGGAAGTGCATTACACCAGGCATGAATACGCTTTTGTTGGCTCTTCATCAAGGCATTGAGAGGATAGAGAAAGATAGCCTGAACACAATCCTTCTCATTTCTGTTTGCTATATCCTGAAGAACAGGTATCATAAAACACTCCGTCTTTCCAGAACCAGTACCAGAGGTAACGACAATCGTTTTACCCTCACCAGACAACAAAGTCTTCCAACTCTTTGCCTGATGCTTATAAGGGCAACGCCTCATAGGAAATCTCATTTCCTCATCAACCTTGTCACTACCCAAAGCCTCCACGAAAGAAGGGGATAGTATATGCAATTTTGTTGCATGCTCACCAAATGTTTCCTTGCTACTTTCCCAAGGAAATATAGATTGAAACACAGGTTCCGCCATCAAAGGTTCTTCCTTTGATAAAATATGGCGCATATATGCCAGTTCCTTGGCTTTACCTCTGAGCCAGAGAGACACCAAGGAGTCTATAAGCACCTTTTCTGCGGATGTATAGAAATCTGCGTAGTTCATATCTTATCTATCTAATGTCTTAATATATTTAACCGTTTTGAAGAAAATGTCGCTGTACGTCTCTTTGAAATACTTTCTGTAGAAATTGACAATACGAGCAAACTCCCTGTTTTCCCAAGCGAACAAGTCTATACAATTCTCTTGAAGGCAAGTGTTTTCAGCAGCGCACATTGCTGCCTCTAACATAACCCTGTACGAAGGCAATAACCTTTGTCCTTCATTGTAATAAGCATTGCTCAACGAGAATTTGGCAATCGGCAAGTCTTTATTCGTATCAGACAATCCATGTATTTTTGCACAATAAGCATTAATGTCTGCTATATTAAATGCCCTTCCTGCATCAACATTACCAGAAACAAGGAATGCCGCAAAAGCTTGCGCTATGTCTGTAGACACTGTCGAATTAAACAGTTCTTGCAACAGTTCCACCAAAGACTGCATTTTTCCAAACATTATAGGTTGTATTGCTTCGGGAACACTTGCCATAAATTCCTCAATACATTCCTCCCAAATCTTGGCAGGAATCCAATGAATTGCAACAACCATCTCTTGCTCAAACCTGTCAATATCTTGTGACAAGACATCCTTGTACTCATTAAGCCACATGGCAATGACAAACTTTGCCAACAATCTGGAGTTGCGTCCTATTGGCTTTAATCCATTATACGTTGGGAAAGGCAAATTATATCGGCTACAAATGTCAAACGCCTTACATACATCTTTCCAATGTTTGCCCATCATGACATCCTCATTTTCCAAAGCCTCATACCAATCTTTTGTATTGCTAGAAGAACGTACAGTTCTTTCTTGTTTATCAAAATCATAAGCCTCCCTATTGTAATATTTTGGAATCATCCTACGCTTTGCCTCTGGACCCGAAAATACAACGACCTCTTGTTGATTAAAGTCATCTGGGAATTTGAACAGATTCTCAGAATTATCTATTCGCTCCAATTTTACGACAAAGAAGTCTTCTGATGAAAGTTCATCTCCAACAGGAAACGCATAAACTTCCCCATCATAGAGAAAATCATCAGAATTTTCTTCAGTGCTGTCGATGACTCTTATCTTTCCGTCTTCAATGGTTGACTCCAATACGAATTTTCTAATGAATATCTCTGTACCATAAATATTCATGGCTACGGAACAGGAACGGTCAAAACTATTAGCGCCATACAGATTAAACATGCGAACAATAAGGTCATTATAGTCAGCAAGAGATACCAACCCATCTATCACCTTACTGCGCAAATGTTTCAATAAGCTATAATCTTCAACCTTATCAGAAACGTATGACACATCTATATTGCGTTTTTTACCATAACAACCATGGCTTACAACACAAAAATTTGTCAAGTTAGCCAATGAAACAATCTTTCCATTTGGTACGATATTTCCTTTTATATCCGTAACGGTCACTCCATCAAAAGGAATGGCTATGGACAAACGCAAAGTTGGATTCCCAGCACAGTAAAGACAGAAATCACATACAGATGGTGTAAACTTACGGTCCTTACTTCGCTTAACCATCCATTTGTTGGTTCCTAATTCCGTAATATCAACTCCCTCTTGCGTATTAATCTTAGGAAGCATATCTGCACCACACGAGCAAATGATGTTCGTCGAGAAGACACTTTCTTTATCAGAAGTAAACTTCAATTTTCCTATTGAATAGAAAGTTTCCGTAACAGTATGGCCATCGGGTAATTCCACACGAATATCAACCAATCCGCAAGGGAAGACACAGGAAGGCTTCAAGCTACGCCATTTTATATAGTTGTCGTTTCTGAATCTATATTTTACTATGGAGTTGTGAACACGATTTTTCTCTTGGTCATACACACGAACAAATGGTATAGTTGAAAGCAATTTATAGTTTGACTTTTCAACCCAAGAAATATAGTTGCCAGAGAACTCTACGGTATATGGTGTAAAGTTATTGGTCAACTTAACATCTTCACCAGTTTCAGAATTTTGCAAATCCAACTCATCCGTAAATGCGTTATAATAGAGTTCTTTGTCACAAATGGTTATAGGCAAGGATTTGCCATTTTTCCACTCATGAGAAAATATTGCTACGTTATTCTCTGCATTGGCTGTTTCTGACATACTATAGAGATTGTCATCCAACATCTGGAATACCTGTGGATAGTAAAAGTTTGGAGAATAGCAACCTGCAATAGTCAAGAATAGTCGATCATCGTTGTCACATCTTACCTTCACCTCTACTACAGGCTCACCAGTCCACAAGATATCGCTATGCATACCCACTGTAATGCGAGTATACACAGCATACAGAATATTACCTTCTTCGTCTCTAACATTATCTTTTCTCACATACTTACCTACAAGCGTTCCTGCAACAAACACATCGAAGGAATAGCACGTAGTTATATTTAAACCTGGTATGGAATCAGACAAAATATCCTTGACAACATCCATATTGACGTAAAGTTTTCCTTGTCCCTGTCCAAAAGTTCTGAGCTTCCAATGCAAGGACAGAGGGCGTGTTTTGCGCTGAGCCTTAGCTCGACTATATGCGGTTTCCAAAGACTTGGTAAGCTCTGCGAGCGAGACATCTGTATCATCATAAGGGAGAAGTTCTTTTTCTCCCACGATGATGGCATGGGCTATCTGCATGGAAACATCATATATGTTTTCATTTCTAAAAGCCTTACCCAAATATGAAATACAGTTAAACTGCTGTATAATAGAGCTATCCATCTCATTCCAGTCAAGATTGATTGAAGACAACTCGCTCACCAACTCTTTCAAGAATTTAGAGAAATAGCCAATATTGCCACTGTTCTTAATATAGTTGACAGGAAGTCCACCTTGATTCAATAGAGTACGGAAATACTCTGTACCTTTCAAAGAATGCAGGAATACATACCCATGCTTCTGCAAAGCTTTTCTGGCAGCCATATACAAGTCATCCCCCAAACGCCTATGCAAGCCTATCCCCATAGCAACATCCTCTTTGGATGGAATAGTCCCCCGATAGTCTCTTCGCCACCATTCTGCATAGCACAAAGCTGCTTCCTCACCATATCTGGCGAGGTCGCTTGTATGACATCTTAGCGTTTGTTTCAAAGCTTCATACTCTTCTTCTGATAGCTTGAACTTCCACAACGGCATATCCTTTTGAAGTCCTTGCATTCCACGAGTCTTCAAAATATTAAAATATGCTGTATGGCTATATACTAAATTCTCATTGTTCATTGTCAACTCATTTTAATATTGAACCTTAACCGATCAATCTTTGTGCGCATCTTTCGCAGCAAATCTGACCTGTCCTTCATCTATAGACTATTTATATGGCTTTCCCCCCATCTCTCCAGAATGTAATATATTTGCAATTCTAACAATAGGGACTCCATCTTTACAAAACGAGGAACTCTGAAAAGCATAGACTCCTTGCAAAGCCGTAACTTCTTCTACTTTTCCATTCCCCCTCAAACCCTTGAAATCTTATTTTTGGTTCATTCATATCTTGTTTCTCCTTGTCATTTATTATTGTTATGTTTTGCCTTACCTTCATGCTGCAAATAGAACAATTGCTTCTGGCGTTCTATCTCCGTGCGAAGCTGTTCTTCTGTCGGCAGATAAGTCTTGTACTTTGTTGCAAAGAGATGGTCATTATCTTTGAGGATGGAATAACGTGCAATATCCTTGCTCGTCTCAGAACAAAGCACGATGCCGATGGTTGGATTGTCGCCTTCCGTATGCTTCAACTCATCATACATACGGACATACATATCCATCTGTCCCACATCCTGATGGGTGATCGCACCAAGTTTCAAGTCTATGAGGACATAACATTTCAGCACGACATTATAGAACACAAGGTCAATGAAATAATCCTGTGTATCTGTGCGTACCAACTGCTGGCGTCCCATGAAAGCAAAGCCTCTTCCCATCTCCATCATAAACTCCTGCAGGTGGGTGATGATAGCAGACTCCAACTCTTCCTCAGAATAAGAATCATCCTGCTTGAAGCCTAAGAACTCTGCCACAACAGGGCTTTTTAATAGTTCAAACTGATGTGGTTCAGCCTCTGTCATAGGAAGCGAAGGCTGCACAAAATGACGCTCAAAGTACTGAGTGGAAATGTTGCGGTCGAGCGTACGCACGCTCCACATTTCCTTTGAAGCCATTTCGAGATACCAACGAATGGCAATAGAGTCTTCCACACGAAGTGTCTTGAAAATATGCGTCCAAGTAAGATTTGGAAATCGCGATTTCCAAATCTGAAAGTCATCTACAATGAGATAGAACTTTCTGAATGCGCGTAGGTACCTCGCACTAAATCCTTTTCCGTATTGATGAGTCAATTGCTCTGCTAATTGCGCAATGATCTGAGCCCCATACTCTGCACGTGCCTCACCATTCTGCTCTTCTTCCACGATGCGTCGCCCTATGTTCCAATAGGTCTCTATCATCTTATGATTGACGGAGGCATAAGCTTCCTTCCTGCCTTGCTCTATGATGGAGCAGACATCGGTATATAGTCTTGTATTTGTCAATTCATCCATAACTTAAAACCTTGTTCTTTGGCGATTTTTATCAAACGTAGGCATTCTTCTTCCTCTGCAGTTCTCGTGCTTTGCCTGTTATCTCCATGTTGTTGAGTGGATAGCCCAGTCTCAAACACTCGAATATCGCTTCGGTCGCTATCTGCCTGTACTTTTCTCTCAGGCTCATAACATATTGCAGGGCATTCCTCCCATCTCTTAAATATATAGTCGATAATTTTTCTTCCATAACTCCTTCATTATTATAGTTTTTGTTGCAAATTTACGATATAATTTTGAAACGACCAAAGTTTTCACGGCTTTTTTGTTCAAATAAAAAATCCCTGCCATAGGAAGCCTTTCCTACAGCAGGGATTTTTCTATTGGGAATCATCAAGAATGACTTAACTGTCAATTCTTAACTATTAACTGTCAATTCTTAATCACTAATAAATAATCACTAAACATTATTTATACTCTCCCCAAGCCTTGATGTCGATATCCTCGAGCTTGGTGGTGCAGAATGCATAGATGAATGCACTCGCCAGACGGCTGTTGGTAATCAATGGCACGTTCAGGTCGATGGCTGCACGACGAATCTTGTAGCCATTACTCAACTCGCTGCTGGTCAAGTTCTTCGGAATATTCACTACCATATCAATCTCGTGGTTGTGGAGCATCTCCAAAGCCTTTGGTGCACCGCCTTCTGCCTCCTCTGATGGCCAAAGCACACGGGTGTTCTCAATGCCGTTCTCGGTGAGGAACTTGCTACTACCACCAGTTGCATACAGCTTGTAACCATGCTTAACCAGCATCTGGGCAGCATCGAGCAAATCTACCTTCTGCTTGGCAGAACCTGTAGAAAGCAGGATGTTCTTGGCTGGAATGCGATGACCCACAGAAAGCATACTCTTCAGAAGTGCGGTAGATGTATCGTCGCCCAAGCAACCTACCTCACCGGTAGAACTCATATCCACGCCCAATACTGGGTCTGCCTTCTGCAGACGGTTGAAGCTGAACTGAGATGCCTTGATACCTACATAGTCGAGATCGAAGAGGTTCTTGTGTGGCTTCTCTACTGGCAAACCGAGCATCACGCGGGTAGCCAACTCGATGAGGTTGATCTTCAACACCTTGCTCACGAATGGGAACGAACGGCTGGCACGCAAGTTACACTCGATAACGAGAATATCATTGTCACGAGCCATGAACTGGATGTTGAACGGACCGTTGATGTGCAACTCCTTGGCAATCTGACGACCTACTCGCTTTACACGACGGACTGTCTCAACATACAACTTCTGAGGAGGGAACTGGATGGTTGCATCACCTGAGTGAACACCAGCAAACTCGATGTGCTCGGAAATGGCATAGGCAATCACCTCGCCATTCTTTGCCACTGCATCCATCTCAATCTCCTTGGCATGTTCGATAAACTTACTAACTACCACTGGGTGATCCTCACTTACATTGGCTGCCAACTGCAGGAATCGCTTCAGCTCATCCTCGTTAGAACATACGTTCATCGCAGCACCCGAAAGCACGTAGCTAGGACGGACCAATACTGGGAAGCCTACACGCTCGATGAAGTTGTCGATGTCCTCCATAGAGGTCAGGGCGCTCCACTCTGGCTGGTTGATGCCGTTGTTGGTCAACATCTGAGAGAACTTGGCACGGTCCTCAGCGTTATCGATGTCCTTGGCAGCAGTACCCAGGATTGGCACGTTCTGTGCATCCAGGTGCATAGCCAGGTTGTTTGGAATCTGACCACCGGTAGATACGATGACGCCATGAGGCTGCTCCATCTCGATGATATCCATCACACGCTCGAAGGTCAACTCGTCGAAGTAGAGACGGTCGCACATATCGTAGTCGGTAGATACGGTCTCTGGGTTGTAGTTGATCATCACAGAACGCCAGCCTTCCTTGCGGATGGTGTTCAATGCCTGAACGCCACACCAGTCGAACTCTACGGAAGAACCGATGCGGTAAGCACCTGAACCGAGTACGATGATAGAACGGTGGTCGTTATCGAAGGTGATGTCGCTCTTCACGCCAGCGTAAGTTACATAGAGGTAGTTGGTCTGAGCAGGATACTCTGCTGCCAGGGTATCAATCTGCTTCACTACAGGCAGGATGCCATAGCTCTTGCGCTTGTTACGAACCAGGAGGGCTGCCTTGTGCATATTGCCCAACTCCTGCTCCAAGCCCACGGCACGGGCTACCTGGAAGTCGGTAAAACCGTAAACCTTAGCGGTGCGGAGCAAATCCTGGTCAAGAGTATTGATGTTGCACTTCTTCATCGCCTCGTCGATGTCGATGATGTGCTTCAACTTCTCAAGGAACCACTTGTCAATCTTGGTCAAGTCGTGAATCTGATCTACGGTATAGCCCTTGTGCATTGCCTTTGAAATCACGAACACACGCTTATCTGTTGGCTCGCGCAAAGCTGCATCGATATCATCGATTTCAAGCTCCTTGTTCTCTACGAAACCGTGCATGCCCTGACCAATCATACGAAGACCCTTCTGGATGGCCTCCTCGAAGTTGCGGCCGATGGCCATTACCTCACCTACTGACTTCATAGATGAACCCAACTCCTTATCTACGCCACGGAACTTAGACAAGTCCCAACGAGGAATCTTACAAACCACGTAGTCCAATGCTGGCTCAAAGAAAGCTGATGTAGTCTTGGTTACAGAGTTCTTCAACTCGAACAGACCGTAACCCATACCGAGCTTGGCTGCAACGAAGGCAAGAGGATAACCAGTAGCCTTAGATGCCAAGGCAGATGAACGGCTCAAGCGGGCATTCACCTCGATAACGCGATAGTCCTCGCTCTTAGGGTCGAAGGCATACTGCACGTTACACTCACCCACGATTCCGATGTGACGGATAATCTTGATGGCGAGGGCACGGAGCTTATGATACTCTGCATTGCTCAGGGTCTGGGATGGAGCGATGACGATACTCTCACCGGTATGGATTCCCAGAGGGTCGAAGTTCTCCATGTTACAAACTGTGATACAGTTGTCGTAACGGTCGCGAACCACCTCATACTCAATCTCTTTCCAGCCCTTCAAGCTCTTCTCTACCAATACCTGTGGAGAGAATGAGAAGGCCTTCTCTGCGAGCTTGTTCAGCTCCTCCTCGTTGTCAGCGAAACCAGAACCGAGTCCACCCAAGGCATAGGCAGCACGGATGATGACAGGATAACCAAGTTCGGCAGCGGCCTTGCGGGCCTGCTCGATGTTCTCGCAAGCCTCGCTCTTGATGGTCTTCACGTTGATTTCATCCAGCTTCTCTACGAAGAGTTCACGGTCCTCAGTATCCATGATAGCCTGAACAGGAGTACCCAACACCTTGACATTATATTTCTCCAGGATGCCCTGGCGATAGAGTTCCACACCACAGTTGAGGGCAGTCTGACCACCGAAGCTGAGGAGGATACCGTCTGGCTTCTCCTTCTGGATGACACGCTCTACGAAGTATGGCTGCACTGGCAGGAAGTAAATCTGATCGGCAACGCCTTCTGATGTCTGTACGGTTGCGATATTCGGGTTGATGAGCACAGTCTCGATACCTTCCTCGCGCAATGCCTTCAGGGCCTGCGAACCTGAGTAGTCGAACTCACCTGCTTCACCGATCTTCAAGGCTCCAGAACCTAAGAGGAGCACCTTCTTTATATTTTCGTCTTTCATCTTTTTTCCTAATTATTTAAGTGTTTCTACAAACTTATCAAACATGAACTCAGTATCCACAGGGCCTGAGCAAGCCTCTGGGTGGAACTGGCTTGAGAACCAAGGGTTCACCTTGTGGCGGATACCCTCGTTAGAGCCATCATTCATATTTACAAAGAGCTCCTCCCAATCGTTGCCCAATGTCTTGGCATCAACGGCATAACCGTGGTTCTGAGAGGTGATGTAGCAATTGTTGGTTCCTACCATGCGCACTGGCTGGTTGTGTGAACGGTGACCATACTTCAACTTGTAGATAGTAGCACCGGCTGCCTTGGAAAGCAACTGGTTACCCATACAGATACCGCAGATAGGCTTGCGGCTCTGACTGATCTGCTTGCGAATAATATTCACAGCATCCTCACACATGTCTGGGTCGCCAGGACCATTGGCCAGGAACAGTCCATCGAAATCCATATCGGTGTAATCGTAATTCCAAGGCACACGAATCACCTCAACGCCTCTGTTGATGAGGCAACGGATGATGTTTGCCTTCACACCGCAGTCAACGAGAACCACCTTCCTGCCGGCACCCTCGTTGTAACGGATAATCTCCTTGCAGCTCACCTGGTCAACGAAGTTTACACCCTCGTAGTTAGCCTCAGGAATGTTGTCTGGTTCATCATCAAAGAGAATCTTACCCATCATCACACCATGCTCACGAAGTACCTTAGTCAACTCACGGGTATCGATGCCTGTGATTCCTGGCACCTTTTCGCGCTTCAACCAGTCGGCAAGACTCTCCACTGCATTCCAGTGGCTGTACTGCTCGCTGTAATCATTCACGATGATGGCAGAAGCATAAATCTTGTCACTCTCCATGAAGGTTGGCAAACCGTTCTCCTCGAAAGTAAATGGTGGCACACCATAGTTGCCCACGAGAGGGAATGTAAGTGTCATCAACTGACCGGCGTAAGAAGGGTCGGTCAAACTCTCTGGATATCCCATCATGGCTGTGTTGAACACGACCTCGCCCGCTACAGGGGCATCATATCCAAAAGATTTGCCATGGAACTTGGTTCCATCGCTCAAAACTAAGGTTACTTTTTTCATATCTGACATTTAATTCTTTTATTTCATACTTATAAGAGCAAATGAATTCTTCACTCTTCGTTCTTCACTCTTCACTTATTTATGATAAACGTTTTCGATATAGTTCACAAACGACTGATTGCAGAGTTTCGTGCCGCCTGGGGTTGGATAATGACCGGTGAAATACCAGTCGCCCTTGTGGTTTGGAATCGCCTCGCGCAAGCCCTCGATGCTCTGGAACACGAGCTGGATAGGAGTGGTCATGCCTTCCGGACGGAGCATCTCTACTATCTTCTCGTTGATTTCCTCGGTGGTGAATGGCTCGTAGATGGCGCGTACCGGGTTCACCTGCTCCTCCTTCGGCTTGGCAAGTTCTGCCTTGCATGCCTCGTAGATCTGTTCGATGAGGTCCTCCATCTTGCGCTCTTTCAAAAGCTGGATTGCCGCACGGAACACGCAGAACTCTTCCAATCTTGCCATATCGATGCCGTAATAATCCGGATAACGGATCTGAGGGGCACTGGATACGACTACAATCTTCTTAGGATGCAGACGGTCGAGGATGCGGAGGATGCTCTCCTTCAGGGTTGTACCGCGCACGATACTGTCGTCGATGATGACGAGATTATCCACATTCGGCTCGATGCTTCCGTAGGTTACATCATACACGTGGCTCGCCAGGTCATTGCGGCTGTTGCCCTCGGTGATGAAGGTACGGAGCTTGATATCCTTCCATGCTATCTTCTCAGAGCGGACGAAGTCACCGAGAATTTCGTATAATTCTTCCTTAGATGGAATATGGTCGAGGTTGGCAATCTGCTCAATCTTGCTTTCGTTGAGATACTTCTTGAAACCGCTCAACATACCATAGTATGCCACCTCGGCTGTATTCGGAATATAGCTGAACACGGTGTGATCCACATCATAATCCACAGCTTTCAGGATAGGCTGGGTCAACTGCTCGCCCAACTGCTTACGCTCCTGGTAGATATCCTTGTCGGAACCACGGCTGAAGTAGATGCGCTCGAATGAGCAGGCTGAATCACCCTTCTGCTCCATGATGCGCTCGATGGTGCACTCGCCGTTCTTCTTCACGAGAAGCGCCATACCCGGCATCAGCTCCTGCACATCCTCTGTCTCCAGGTCGAAGGTGGTCTGAAGTACAGGGCGCTCGCTGGCTACTACTACGATTTCATCGTTCTTGTAGTAGAAAGCAGGACGGATACCCCAAGGATCGCGCATGGAGAACATCTCTCCAGAACCGGTGATTCCGCAAACCACATAACCGCCGTCGAAGTCCTTCATCGTGGTCTTGAGCACATTGCTCATCTTCACGTGATCTTCGATGTAGTTGGTGATATCGGTGTTCTCCATCTCCATCGCCTTTGCTGCCACGAAGTTGCGCTCCACCTCTCTGTCCAGACGGTGCCCCATCAGTTCGAGCATGATGTAGGTGTCGCTGTAGATACGTGGGCTCTGACCCTGCCTGGTCAGTTCCTGGAAGATTTCATCTACGTTTGTCATATTGAAGTTGCCGCAAAGACAGAGGTTCTTCGCCTTCCAGTTGTTGCGGCGCAGGAATGGGTGCACATACTGGATGCCACTCTTTCCGGTGGTACTGTAGCGCAGGTGTCCCATATAGAGTTCGCCAGCGAAAGGCAGTTCCTCTTGGGCAAACTTAGCATCAGCAAGCTGCTCGGGAGTCAAGTCCTTGAAGTTGGCGTTTGCCTTGCCGAAGATTTCGGTCACGGCGTTCTTGCCCTCCGCACGCTCACGAAACATATACTCATGTCCTGGCTTTCCGCCCAGTTTGACACAAGCCATACCAGCACCCTCCTGTCCACGGTTGTGCTGCTTCTCCATCATCAGATAGAGTTTGTTGAGTGCGTACATCCAAGTACCGTACTTCTGCTGGTAATACTCCAGTGGCTTGAGCAATCTGATCATTGCCACGCCACACTCATGTTTCAATGGTTCCATACTCTTTATTATCCTTTATCTTATTTTAGTTAAATCTGAATATATCTATCCGAGGGATACCCCTCCAAAAAAAGGGAAACGTCAAGAAACGACGATTCCCTTTATCTTTTTATTCGACAGTAACTGACTTGGCCAAGTTTCTAGGTTGGTCAACATCCTTGCCCTTGCATACAGCTACATGGTAAGCCAGGAGCTGCAAAGGAATGGTAGCCAATAATGGCTCCAGGCACTCCAAGGTCTCAGGGAGTTCAATCACTTCGTCGGCAATCTTAGAAATGGTTTCGTCGCCCTTGCTCACAATGGCAATGACACGGCCCTGACGGGCTTTAATCTCCTGGATATTAGACAAGACCTTCTCGTACATGAAGTTATGGGTAGCAATAACCACCACAGGCATATCGCTGTCAATCAACGCGATAGGACCATGCTTCATCTCCGCTGCAGGATAACCTTCAGCGTGGATGTAGCTAATCTCCTTCAACTTCAAAGCTCCCTCCAGGGCTACAGGATATTGGAATCCGCGGCCCAGATAGATGAAATTGCGAGCGTACGTAAAGGTACGGCTCAAGTCAGCTATCTTATTGTTCAGCTTCAACACTTCCTTCATCTTGGCAGGAATGTTCCAGAGCTGCTCTGTAATCTTCTGGTATTCGCTTTCGCTGATGGTACCTCTCTCCTTACCGATGGCAAGTGCCAGGAGGATGAGAACGGTAACCTGACCGGTGAATGCCTTGGTAGAGGCAACACCGATTTCAGGACCCACGTGAATGTAGGTACCGGTATCTGTTTCACGGGCGATGGAAGAGCCGATGGAATTACAGATACCATAGATGAACGCACCATTTTCCTTGGCAAGCTTGATGGCTGCCAGGGTATCAGCGGTTTCACCACTCTGGGAGATGGCGATGACGACATCATCCTTCGTTACTACAGGATTGCGGTAACGGAACTCAGATGCATATTCCACTTCCACCGGGATGCGGCAGTAGTTCTCAATCATCTGCTTGCCGATGAGTCCGGCATGCCATGATGTTCCACAAGCCACAATGATGATTCGCTTGGCATTGAGGAGCTGCTGTCGATGGTCGGTGATAGAGCTGAGCACTACTCCCATCTCTGTCTCCGTCTTGCAGGTTGTATCGTCGCCGTCGGTCATCACACGGATTTCCACGGTGCGGCTCACCACACGGCCACGCATACAGTTGCGCAGACACTCAGGCTGCTCGAAGATTTCCTTCAGCATGAAGTGAGGGAAACCGCCCTTCTCAATCTGACCGAGGTCGATATCCACGGTCTGCACCTCAGGGTTGAGCTTTACGTTCTGGATGTTCACCACCTGCAATTCCTGTCCGAGACGCATCACGGCGATGTTGCCATCCTCCAGGTAAACCACCTTGTCGGTATATTCGATGATAGGACTGGCATCCGAACCGAGATAGAACTCTCCGTCCTCGCCAATACCCACCACCAACGGGCTCTGCTTGCGGGCAGCAATAATCTGGTCAGGGTGGCGCTTGTCGAGAATAGCGATGGCGTAAGCGCCAATCACCTGACGGAGCGCAACCTGAACGGCGGTCAACAAATCAAGATCCTTCTTCATTTGGATGTATTCAATGAGCTGTACGAGCACCTCAGTATCGGTCTCGCTCTTGAACTCCACACCCTTTGCCATCAGGTTCTTCTTGATGTCGGCATAGTTCTCGATAATACCATTATGAATCATGGCAAGGTTCTTGCTTGAAGAATAATGAGGATGAGCATTCACAGCTGAAGGCTCTCCATGGGTAGCCCAACGTGTATGAGCAATACCTACATGCCCTGAAATATCCTTGTCAGCGCAGAACGCTTCCAAATCTGCCACCTTGCCCTTTGCCTTATATACATTCAAAGAGCCGTCATTGCCAATAAGGGCAACTCCCGCAGAATCGTATCCGCGGTACTCCAGACGCTTCAAGCCCTTGATGAGGGCAGGATAAGCCTCGCCCTTACCTAAATATCCTACTATGCCACACATACTTATATATATTTATATTGTATTTCCGTTTGTTAATCCTGAGCTTTTATCCTTTGCTGTTATCGCAGGATGTTAACAACCAATGATGCGATGGATGTCAAGATACTTACAGCAGAGAACCACAATGTTGTAGAAGAACCAATAGCAGAGTTCTGTGCCTTTACCTTATTTGGTTCTACATAGATAATGTCGTTCTGCTGAAGATAATAATATGGAGAATTGATGATGTTAGCATCATTCATGTTCAAGCGATAGGTATGCTTCTCTCCCTCTGCGTCCTGACGGATGAGCAGCACGTTATCACGCTTACCATAAATGGTAAGGTCACCACACTGTGCTAAAGCTTCAAGCACGCTCATTTTTTCCTGAGGAGCATAGATGACACCAGGCTTGGTAACTTCACCCAATACTGACACATGATAGCTACCCATTCGAACAGTAACGATAGGATTCTCCTGCTCAGCCAAGTAAGGCTTTACCTTACTCTTGATGAGGTTTTCTGCCTGATTCTTGGTCAAGCCGCCTACATGCAGCGTACCCACTACCGGAAACTCGATATTACCGCTGTTATCTACAAGATAGCCCTGCAGGGAACCACCTGATGAACTCAACTGTCCACCCGTACCGATGGTTTGAGACACAGCCAGGTTAAAAGGAATTGCAGCTTTAGGATCAGTAGTTATTACGGTGATTGTCAACTCATCCTTAGGCATAATCTTTGCTTCGTAAAGCATCTTAGAAGCTGCATAACTGATAGAATCGGCATTTTGGAAATAAGCCACATTCTTGGTGCTTCCGCAACTGCTAAGCATCAAGACCATTGTCAAAGCGACAAGCGCAGAATAGATGATTTTTTTCATTCTCAACAAATTTCGTTATAAAATATTGGTGCAAAATTACAGCATTTTTTTGAATACTGCAAATTTTTGCACCAATATTTACTCCATCGCATTATTTTTCTTAAAATAATGACCTTTTTACTAGTCTTCAATGCCGTTTGATGGCAAATTGAAGGTATAGCTGTTATCGAAGATCTTCTTCACCTTGTTGATTTCGACGAAGGTGGTTCCTCCACCCTCACCGAAGCTACCACTCAGGTAAGCAATCCTATCTTCCTCACCCAGGTAACCCTTCTGGCGGAGCATACGTACCGCTGCGGTAAACATAGCCTTGGTAGAAACCTGATCCTTCTGATGGATTGGAATAATACCATAGCTCAGGTTCAACCAGCGCTGAAGCTTCTCCTTGTAACAGATGGCAAGCACAGGATTAGGACCACGGAACGAAGCCAGGCAGCGGGCAGTCTGACCCGTCTCACCATCGGTGATGATGCCGGCAACGCCCAACTTCTTGGTTGCCTCGATAGCAGCATGAGCCAGGAAGAGCTTTTGGTCAATCTTTCCATCCTCCATCGGATCAATGTCGTTGAGAGGCGACTTGTCCTTCTCTGCCTGCTCGGCAATGCGCGCCATGGTCTGAACAGCCTCTACCGGATACTTACCGCTAGCCGTTTCGCCAGAAAGCATCAGGGCGTCTGTACGGTAGAAGATAGCGTTGGCAATATCTGTAACCTCGGCACGTGTAGGACGAGGATTTTTAATCATGGTGTGGAGCATCTGTGTAGCCACGATTACCGGTTTCTGAGCCTTCACGCACTTGGCGATGATGCGGCGCTGGATACCAGGGATTCTCTCGATAGGCACCTCAATACCCAAGTCACCACGGGCAATCATGATGCCATAGCAGGCTTCGATGATCTCATCAATGTTATCTACACCCTCCTGGTTCTCGATCTTAGAGATGATCTTGATATCGCTGTGGTGAGCATCGAGAATATCCTGCACGGCCTTTACATCAGCTGCATTGCGCACGAATGAGTGAGCGATGAAATCAATATCCAGTTCGATGGCAAGCTCGATGTTTCTGCGATCTTTCTCAGTAAGCGCAGGCAGGTCGATGTGCTCGCCCGGTACGTTCACACTCTTGTGAGCCCCCAGTGTTCCCTCGTTCTGCACCTCAGCCACGAGCATAGGACCCTGAATATCAACAACCTTCATGTCGAGTTCGCCATCATCAAACAAGATGTCGTCGCCTACCTTCAAATCGGCAGCAATATCTGGATAGCTCAAGTTCACGATATCATGAGAAGAATTTACATCAGGACGACCGAAGATTTTCACCACGTCACCTATATTATAATGTATAGGCTCCTTTACGTCGGTTGTGCGCACCTCCGGACCCTTGGTATCAATCATGATACCTATATGTGGAGACACAGCTCTAACATTCTTGACAATGGTACGGATTCCATCTTCTGTAGCATGTGCGGTATTCATACGAACCACGTTCATGCCCGCAAAAAACAGTTTTCGGATAAAATCTTGATCGCATCTGCGATCGCTGATGGAAGCAACAATCTTTGTTTGTTTCATATTTGTAATTACCTTATAGAAATTTCAATGTTATCGTGACATTTCTGCCACTTATCTCAAATTTTCTGCAAAGATACAAAGAAAATCTGAAATACGATTCATCTGAAATACAAAATATATATAAAATATGACGAATGTAACAGATTGAAAGGAAATCAAACACGCCCTGTAAGGGCAAAAGCATCACATGGTCAATGCTTTTGCCCCTACAGGGCGACATTCTTGACAGAATTATATTTTCCTAGATATCCAAGTCTGGTGCCTTCTCTGCACCAGTTGCTGCCTCAAACTTAGGCATTACATTGAAATTGAAAATGCCGGCAATGATGGCATTAGGCATCTTTCTAACCGTCTGGTTATAAGACTGTACAGCCTCATTATACTTACGGCGAGCCTCGCTGATTCGATTCTCCGTGCCTTCCTCCTGAACCTGGAGAGCCTTGAAGTTCTCGCTTGCCTTCAACTCCGGATATCTTTCAGCCACCAGCATCAGCTTGGAGAAGGCATTGGCCAACTCACCCTGAGCAGCTGCATACTGCTTCATGCTAGCCTCCGTGAGATTATTCACATCCAGCTTCACCTGGCCTACAGAAGCACGAGCCTTGGTCACCTCCTCGAAAGTCTCCTTCTCATGCTTGGCATACGCCTTTACGATCTTAGCCAACTGAGGCATCATATCGGCACGACGCTGATACTGAGCCTGCATGTTAGACAACTCGGTAGTAGCCTTCTCCTGCTCTCCTACCATACCATTATAACCACTGAACACCCAGAGCACCAATACAGCGATGATGCCTAAGATGATCCATCCTGTTTTCTTCATACTTTTTTATTATTGATTAATGATTATTGATTATCTATCAACTATTAATTACCAACTACTACCAGCTTCCGCCGGAACCGCCGCCAGAGAATGTTCCACCGCCAAAGGAGCCGCCCGAGAAGCCGCCTTCTCCACCGCCGGAGAATCCTCCGCCGCCCATGAAGAACGGTGGCAACCAGTCGTCATCATCATTCCTTCTTCGCGACAGGTTTCTCCCCTTTCCCTTCGGTCTTGGTTTAACCAGACCCACCTGCTCCAGGATGTAACGGACGAGGTAATAGATTGGGATTCCGAAAAAGAGAAGGAACAAGATAACGACCAGTGCCCAATCCTCTTCATCATTCACCGTCCCCTCATCTACCGACTCAATTCCGGTGCGCCCGCTTTTCACCTTATTATATATAGCACGGCTCACAGAGGCTACAGCCTCGCCGGGAGCATCCTCGCGCATGTATTTCACGATGCAGGCACGTGCAATATCATCGCAATCCACATCCGTCAGCTCTCCCTCCAGTCCACTGCCGGGAGCGATGAAGTACTTGTGGTCTTCCACGGCTATGACGATGACCAGACCTCTTCGGCTCTTCTTGTAGCCGATGCCATACTTGTTGCCCACATCCTGTGCCATCCGGAAAGCATCCTGGTTAGCCACCCTGCCCACGATGATGAGCACATTCTGCACGCCACACTCCAGCTTCAGCTTTTGCAGGTAGAAATTAGCCGAATCTTTGAGTGCCCTATCCACATAGCCATCGGGATCGGAAACATACTGCGTGGAGTCCTGAAGGAAGGGAATCGGCACATTATCCGCATTCCACTCCTTCTTGGCAGACAGCGATAAGACGCTGAAAGCCATCCATATCATCACTAAAAAATGTCTCTTAAAAGCCATAAATTCTCAATTTTAGTGCAAAAATACAGAATAAAAACCTAATATGCAAATACTTAGAGCATTTTTTTTGCAAAAAAAGCCTTAACTATTTTGTTATATCGCAAAAAACTTGTATCTTTGCACACCGATTTGAGATTATTAAGTATAAAAATAAATAAAAGAAGAGAAATGACCAAAGCAGATATCATAAATGAAGTAGCAATCGCTACTGGTATGGCTAAGAAGGAAGTTAGCATAGTAGTAGAGTCGTTCATGGAGGAGGTAAAGAAGAGCCTCATCCAGAACAAGGAGAATGTTTACCTGCGTGGCTTCGGTAGCTTCAACATCAAGCACCGTGCAGCTAAGACCGCTCGCAACATCTCTAAGAACACAACTCTCACTATCCCAGCTCACGACTTGCCAAGCTTCAAGCCATCTAAGAGCTTCATCGAGGAGATGCAGAACGCTCAGTAAGAGAATTAACATTTTTATAATAACAATATTTTAAAATTTTAAAATCATGCCAAACGGAAAGAAAAAGAAGGGCCACAAGATGGCTACTCACAAGCGTAAAAAGAGATTACGTAAGAACAGACATAAGAGCAAGTAAGCTTTTCTAGAAGCTGAAAATGCTCTCAGTCGGTTCCACAGACTGAGGGGGCGTGTCATATCAACATGGATAGGCATGCCCCTTTTTGTAAAGTGTTATTAGTAACTTTAAGTAAAAAGATTATTGAAGAGTATGACAAGCGAAGTTGTAATTGACGTCCAGCAGAAGGACATTTCTATCGCTCTCATGGAGGATAAGCAGCTGGTGGAATACCAGAATGAATCTCGTGAGGCTTCGTTCTCTGTGGGAAACATCTACATCGCAAAGGTTAAGAAACTCATGCCAGGACTTAACGCATGCTTCGTAGATGTAGGTTATGAACGCGACGCCTTTCTTCATTATCTTGACTTGGGAAGTCATTTTAATTCCTACCAGAAGTACCTTAAACAAGTACAGAGCGACAGAAAGAAACTTTTCCCATTCTCTAAAGCCAGCAAACTGCCTGAACTGGAAAAGGACGGCAGCATTCAGAATGTTCTCAAAGTGGGACAGGAAGTGCTGGTGCAAATCGTAAAGGAACCAATCTCTACCAAGGGACCTCGTCTTACGGGCGAAATATCTTTCGCAGGACGATACCTGGTACTCATGCCATTCGGTGATAAAGTTTCTGTCTCGTCGAAAATCAAAAGCGGTGAAGAACGCTCCCGACTCAAACAACTCATTCACAGCGTAAAACCAAAGAATTGCGGTGTTATTGTCCGTACTGTGGCTGAGGGAAAGAGAGTCGCTGAGCTCGATGCTGAGCTGAAAGTCCTGGTGAAGCGATGGGAGGATGCTATCGCCAAGGTGCAGAAGACCCAGCAGCGCCCGCAACTCGCTTTCGAGGAGACCGGAAGAGCCGTCGCTCTCCTGCGTGACTTGTTTAACCCATCTTACGAGAACATCTTCGTCAACGATGAAGGTGTGATGAACGAGGTGAAGGACTATGTTTCTCTAATAGCCCCTGAAAAGGCGGGCATAGTCAAGCTCTACACCGGTAAGGTGCCTATCTTTGACAACTTCAGCATCACCAAGCAGATCAAGGCTGGTTTTGGAAGAGTTGTCAACTACAAGCATGGTGCGTATCTCATCATCGAGCATACCGAAGCCTTGCACGTGGTAGATGTAAACAGCGGCAACCGTACTCGTGAGAAAGGTCAGGAAGCGAATGCTCTCGATGTAAACCTCGGCGCTGCCGATGAATTGGCCAGACAGTTGCGACTCCGTGATATGGGAGGAATCATTGTGGTGGACTTCATCGACATGAATCTTGCCGAAGACCGACAGCTGCTCTATGAGCGCATGTGTAAGAACATGCAGAAGGACCGTGCCAAGCACAACATCCTGCCTCTGAGCAAGTTCGGACTGATGCAGATTACCCGCCAGCGTGTACGCCCAGCCATGGACGTAAACGTAGAGGAGACCTGCCCTACCTGCTTTGGTTCGGGCAAGATCAAATCGAGCATCCTTTTCACCGACCAGTTGGAAAGAAAAATCGACCGCCTAGTCAACAAGATTGGCGTCAAGAAATTCACTTTGTATGTGAATCCTTACGTAGCTGCCTTCATCAACAAAGGCTTCATTTCCCTGAAGCGCAAATGGCAGTTTAAGTATGGTTTCGGCTTCAATGTAATTCCATCTCAGAAACTGGCGTTCCTCCAGTATGAATTCTACGACAAGGACAACCAGTATCTGGATATGCAGGAAGAACAGGAAACAAAGTAAGTTTTTAATTCTCAGAAAAAAAGCTCCATTCGCCATTTCAGATGCGAATAGAGCTTTTATTATTTCAGTTTCTCTACACCTTATTATATATAAGGCATTTTAGTACTCTATCTCATTATTCACCATTTTCTCTGTGTTCCAAGGTGCAGGAGCACCGCCGAGATAGCGATGGAACCAGTCGAGGTGCGCATTGTAATAGAGCGGCATCGACTTCAGGTTGCTTGGCCAATGACCATCATACTTCAAGACAATCAGTCGAGAAGGAATGTTCAGGGTCTGCAATGCCGTGAAATACTGCAAGCTCTGTGTATAAGGTACACGATAGTCCAACTCGCCCGTCATCACGAGGGTTGGCGTAGAGAAGTTCTTGATGTATGAGGATGGCGACCACTTCTCGTAGAGATCGGAATTGTAAGGCTGTCCCTCCAGTTCAAAGTTAGGGAACCATACCTCCTCGGTACTGCCCCACATAGAACGCAGGTCATATACGCCCATCATGGAAGCCAGACACTTGAATCGCTTGGTATGGCCCTGCAGCCAGTTCATCATGTAGCCGCCATACGACTATCCCATCGCTCCCATCCTGGTAGAGTCAACATATTCCAGGGTTGCCAATTTATCAGTAACCTTCATCACATCCTCAAATACCTTTCCGCCCCAGTCACCGGAAATGGCACGTGTAAAAGCCTGGCCATATCCTGTAGAACCATGAGGATTAGGATAAGCCACCACATAACCGGCAGCAGGATAAACCTGCCAGTCGCCACGGAAGGAATTCATCCACTGCATCTGCGGACCGCCATGCACATTGATGATAAGCGGATACTTCTTGCTGGCATCAAAGTTGTGTGGTTTCACGATGAACACCTGTACCTTGTCGCCGCCAGCGCCATCCACCCAGATGCTCTCAGATGGACGGATATCCACCTCATCCTCCAACTTCTGGTTGAGGAAAGTTATCTGCTGTTCCTTGCCGCGAGCCACAGGAGTTCCATTCCACTTTTTCATCTGCTGACGATACAGAGCCGATGGCTTGCCTGTCGTACTGTAAGTATAATACACCATCCCCTTATTGTCGAAATCAAACTCAGAGATAGCCTTGCCTGTCACTACTGGCGAAATGGTCTTTCTGGCAATGTCAAGCTTGTAGAGTGGTTGTGCACCCCGTACCTCACCCAGGAAGTAGATACTCTTGCTGTCTGGTGCCCATTTGTAATCATCCACCCAGTTGTCAAACTTCTCTGTCAAGATAGTAGATTTCCTTGCAGCACGGTCGTAGATGGCAAGACGGAAGCGATCAGACTCATAGCCAGGCACTTGCTGCAAACGGTAAGCGATATACTTACCGTCGGGCGAATAGGTTGGAGTACCATCCCATGCCTTGTTTTCCTTCGTGATGCAGACAGGTTCTCCCCCATTCACAGATACCGTCCACAGGTCGGCATTGGTGCTAGCCTCCTGATGCTCATCGTGGTTGGAGACAAAACAGATCTCCTTGCTGTCTGGAGAAAAATCATAGGCGATTCCGCCACCGGCCATGAATATCAGCGAATAATTACCCGGAGTCAGATCCCTGTAAGTCTTCGTCTGTGTATCGAAAAGGATGAGATGACTGCATCTGCCATCGCTATAGCTCGTCCAATGACGATAGAGCAACTTGTCGGCAATATGCGCCTGCACAGGTCCCTTGTCCTTCTTCTCCATCCGGGCTATGTTGGCCTTGGCATCAGCTCCCAGGTCGGGATATACCTCGGCTGTAAAGGCGATGTATCGCTCATCTGGAGAGATAACCGGATTATCTATACCCAACTCATAATCAGTTACTTGTTCCACCTCGCAGGTAGCCAGATTCATGCGATAGACCTGAGCCGTCCCCTTCTCATAATTGGTAAAGAAGATACTCTTTCCATCCTTACTCCACACGGCAGAACTGCTTTTGCCATCCTCGGTGAAAGCCTTGGCATGAGAGCCATCTGCATTCATGATGTAGATGTCGGAGCTAGACTTCTGGTTCTTCAGGTCGGAAGAACTGGAGGTATAGCAGATAGTTTTACCATCTGGCGAAAGGCTCACAGAATATACGCCCTTCACCTTGTACAAATCCTCGATGGTAAACGCCCTTTTCTGAGCGTTTGCCGAAAGCAGCGCCATCACAAGTGCTGCCGAAAACATCAATTTTTTGTTCATATAACCTATAAATATTAAACTTTCGATGCAAAAGTAACAAATATTTTTGGATTTCCTGCAACCTTTTGCTATCTTTTATCGTCTAAGCTATAAATAACATTGATAATAACATAAAAAGAAAGGAAAAGATTATGATTTTAAGTACAACTCCAACCATAGAAGGCCACCCTATCCGTGAATATCGTGGCGTAGTGACTGGCGAGACCATCATCGGTACCAACTTTGTGAAGGATTTCTTTGCCAGTGTTCGTGATGTAATCGGCGGAAGAAGCGGTTCTTACGAAAGCACCCTCCGCCAGGCTAAGGATACAGCCCTCAGAGAGATGGCCGACCGTGCTGCATCCCTGGGCTGCAACGCCATTGTAGGCATCGACCTGGATTACGAAACCGTAGGCAACAGCGGCTCCATGCTGATGGTAACATGCAGCGGAACGGCGGTGATTATCTAAGTTCTGCGACTGTACAAAAGAACAAAACATGCTTGAAATGGGGCGGTAACTACCTAAAAAATCGAGTTACCGCCCCTGTTCAGATATATTTTTATCTATATAGTGTGGTGACATACACCTGATGAAGGTCACCAACTTTCTTCTATTTCATTTATTCTATCACCCAATCCTCTATACTTCGCTGGTTTTCCGAGAAGTTAATACCCACTTTCACAACCTTCCGCCCATCATCAGCAAAAGCCTTGGCATAGTCCTTGTCGCTGATTTGCGCCATGGCGATGTCGGCAGACTTCTTAAATTTCAACTCAAAGATAAAGATACTCTTATCCGTCTTGAGCACAAGGTCTATTCTTCCATCAGAAGTGGTATGCTCCACCTTCACATCTTCGCCAAGCATGGTGAAGATGGTGAATATCACGGCTTGATAGTGACGCTCATTATTGTTGATAATCGTATATGGGAACTTATCATAGAATGTCTTCAAGTGAGGCATAAAGGCTCCCATGTCGTCATTGATGAGCACATTCTTGGAATAAGCATACACAATGGCATCATATCTGTTCATGTCTTGCGCAGTATAATACCTGACGAGACTTTTCGAGAAGCCTTGTCTTACTTCCTGATTTGGGAAACAGAGATGATACAATTTTCCTCTTCGCTCATATCCTTTAATGGTAAGATAACCACTTTGGAAAAGAACTGGAATCGGGTCTGTAAGCTTTTCTGTAGGGGTATCAAAACGATCGTCATTAACCCAAAGGTCGTCCAGATTGAGCATGTCCAAATTTTTCTGCTGCAACAACTCTACCAGGAACGTAGGCGTACCGGATGTAAACCAATAGCTATTAAACTCCTTATCGTCCAAAGCATTGATGATGCTGTAAGGATTGAAGATATCCTCGCTATTGATACTGAAGTGGTAGCCATCATAATGCAGCTTGAGTTGTTCTAAGGTCTCCTCATAAGTAAGCCCATTATGTTCAGCCATCTCCTCGATACCCTCACGGAAATACTGAGACAATTCACTCTTGGTAATACCACAACAGCTGCTGTATTCATCCTTCAACGTGAGAATCTTGAGATTATTCAACTCGCTGAAGATGCTGAGCTGACTAAACTTAGAGATGCCTGTGATGAATACAAAGCGGATGTTTCCCTCTTGCTGCTTCAAGGGGCTGAAGAAATCTCTCATGATGTTGCGGATGGTCTTCTGCAACTCTTCGTCACTTACAGAATCATGCATAGGTGCGTCATATTCGTCGATGAGAACGACAACTTGCTTCCCTGTTTGAGCAGTAGCTGCAAGCAAAATATCTCTAAAGCGAGCTCCAAAGCCTTCACGCCCAGATTCTGGAACTTCTATTCCATATTTCTGCTCTTCAACTTTAAGGATATTGTCTAATATGATTTTAGTATTCTCCAAACTATAATACTTACCACAGCTCAGATCCAAGTGGATGACAGGATATGCCGTCCATTCCTTCTCCATCTGTTCAATGGCAAGTCCCTTGAACAGCTCTTTCTTACCTTCAAAGTAAGCCTTAAGAGTAGATACAAACAAGGATTTTCCGAATCGACGTGGGCGACTCAGAAAATGAAACTTGGCATAATGAGCCAACTGATAAACGATAGCCGTCTTGTCAGCATAGAAGTAATTCCCCTTCACGATTTCGGAGAACGTTTGTATTCCCAAAGGATATCTCTTTGAAGCCATAATCTTACTCTTAATAATTAATGTACAAAGATACAGATAATATTTCAGAAAACAAGCATTTTTCTGATTATTAACAATATATCACTGCAAAAATAGAATCGCAATTCAACAAAACATGCTTGAAACGGAGCGGTAACGGCCTTAAAAAACGACCCGCACATTTGAGCATCGTTGAGAGGCTTGGTGGGGGACTGCCGGTGCAAAAATACGAATAATCTTTGATTATACAAACTTTTTAGAAAGAAAATAGAAAAAGCAAAGTGGATTTCTTTGCTTTTTCTATTTTAAATCAAATATCTTCTATCTCACCAGATATTTCACAACCAAATCTCTGAGCATCGTCTCCGGAAGATTCGACAATCCCGTCTCTTGAATCGTAGCATATTCGGGCTTGTTCTTTCCGATAATAAACTTACAGTCTCGCCCATCTATGCTTGCATACAAATGGAAGTTGCCTTTGTAAGCCTGCTCTATGCGAACATCAGTACAACTTTTGCCATCTATCTCAAAAGAAGAAGAACTGTTGTCTTTATCCTCCAACCCCCATGAAACGAGATGAGCATTTATCGCTGACTCTATGGAACTGATCCACCTGTCCTGAACGGCATACCGCTTGGCTATGTCACGAAATTGCCGCAGAGAATCAGCTACTTCCCTGATGATTGCATCAGCACGCCGAATGCCATTGTCCTTGGCAAACAGAATGGCATCATCGTAAGAAATATGATGCAACTTGGACCTTACATACATACAATGACCCGTATTGGGTAAATAGCCTCCTGTATCTATAATATAAGTAAGGTCATAGGCTGGCGACAAACGCCAAAGCCCCGCCTCGTCCATCACAAAAGAGAAATTCTTTGTATAGTCATCCGTATTGTTGGAAAGTACATTGAACACAAGTCTTCGAAATACTTCCTGGCAATCAGTCTCCGGCAAATGTAATTTTCTGCAGACTGCCACAAGTCCTTCATAGCTATCGGTTTCCGGAGAAATCGCAGCAAGGGTCTGTGTATGCAACTTCCTCTCACCATCACGATCGAAACGCTTCGTTATGAAATTTCTGTTTCCATCAATCTCATATAGTCTGGATGGCATCATATCTATTCCCGACTTGATGGCCATCTCGTAATAGGTCATCTCTATCTCGGCAGAACTATATTTCGTATCGCCAAATTTCAATATGTAATAATCATAATCCTGCAGCCCAGCCACCTGACCGCTTCGTATCTCCCCCGTAGTTTTATTGATGGCAATGATAGCCTTAGGTTGGCGTCCACCAGCCGATGTTCCCACCGTAAGCAAGGACTGCATCGTGATAGATTCCTCTGGCATGATATGGGCATTTTCACGCTCGATGAAAATGCGCTCAGCCAAGTCTGCCAACGACTTAACATCTATCATTTCTGCCTTATCCGTCTTTGCCACCTCTGGTAAGAATTCCAATGCACCCATGCCTCGCTTACCGATAAAAGAAAGTTTATCCAACGGAGTTATATCAGCATTTGGAATATGATTTTGAATTCGCCAAAGCTCGAAAAGCTGATTACCCCAGGCATCCGGCAACGAATCTGCTAGAAATGCAGGAAGTTTCTGGTACATTTTGGCATCCTCTCCCCACACGGGTGTCATTGCACGAATACCACGCACAGGAGCTTGAAGAGGAGAAACATCAATTCCCTTCTTCAAGAACTCTGGATTATATGTAAAGTACGATAGCCTGCGGTGCTCGTCCCATGCCAAGCGACCGATTTCCTCGTCCCAAAGCATTACTCTCAACGTATTTACCATAACCAGTTATTATTTAGTATGACGTATTCTCTGTGCCTTCTTCTCATCCTTTCTCATCAAATAAGGTGATGGAGGAAGTTCTGGAAGCACATCATTTATAGCATCAATCTGCCCCACCACCTTCAGCAAGAGAAGAAAAGTGGCAAGCGAAAGATTGCCTGCTGTTCCATTCTCAAACTTATGGATGGTGGTCAAGCCAAGCCCAGTAAGCTCGGCTACCTCTTTCTGGGTGAGATTGCATCTCATTCTATATTCCTTGAATCTCACTCCCAGCAAGCGTACCAACTCAGGAGTAGAATATTCATATAAATCTGCCATAATCTTTCATTTATTTATCTATCATTATAATGATATTTATCCATTATATCAGCCTTTATCTTCAATATGCTGATATTTACGGATGCAAATATAACAAAAAGAAATGAGACAGACAAACTTTCAAGAGTTTTTTTCTAACTTTCTGTATTTTTCTGGAAAATAATGCGAGGAGCCGCTTACAAATGACGCAGATTCACCCATTCCTTTATACTCGCACGTAAATGTTTTTTCTTGAAAAAAGTCTCAAAGTATCATTGTTTGCAGATAAATTACTGATACATAACGATTTACAAAATGTTACTTTTAAATATGTTTACAAAGGAGTATCATAGAAGTATCATGATTTCCATAAAAGTATCATCAAATCACCATAAAGCATTGTACAAAAACACAAAAATGTAGTCAACTAAATATAGGAAACTACAATCGCTTGCTCAAACAAATTGCCCAAAAATCATCCCATAAAATGGGCACTCGATGCCCACCGTACGGGCAATGAGTGCCCATTTTATGGGCTGTCGATGCCCATCACATGGTCCCTGAGTGCCCGTGTGACGGGCACTCAGGGACCAGCCAATGTGCTTATTCCTAACTGCAGTTGTCTGCATCTTATTCCTGGTTAATATTGACATACTTTATAAACTAAAAAGATAGACACTATCAATTATATAAAACGGAAATACTAGACATTATCAATTCTATAAAACTGAAATACTAGGCATTTCTTAGTTTTTACTCCTGTTTTTCTAGACATAAATCCTCCCAAAAAGGCTTTCTTGTAAGCGACTTACCTGAATTTTATGATACTTCTATGGAATTCATGATACTTCCATGATACTTTTTTGTAAACATATTCGGAAGTCCCACTTTATAAGCCTTTATGTATCAACAACATGCCAGAAATCAATGATACTTTGATACTTTTTCGAGAAAAAACATTTATGTGCGCGAAAGAAAAGGAAAGAAGGAAGCAGGGATTATTCAAGAAAAAAAAACAGCAATGGGCTATTACTCCATTGCTGCTTATTTTATATTATTGTACAATCTTGAAGCGGATACGCAAAGAATGCGCATGCTCATCCCAATTGGTACCAAGCAATACGAACTTGCCAATCTGAGCCGTTGAACGGACGTGCTTGCCAATACATGGACAAACATCATAATCGCCGATACGAACCAGACGCAAGGTTTCACTAGCATCATCAGGCAAACGATCGAGTTTCACCTCTGCTGGAATGTGGTCGCGATCCACAAATTCGTAAGTCACAGGCATATCAAGCTCTATCAGGCGATTCATCTCCGTCTCAATCTCCTTCTCCTCCTGGCGGGTAGGCTTGTGATCGACTACGAAGGTCATCTTACTCTTCTTGCGCTCAATATGTGCATTGCGGCTGCGCTCACAGCCAAACAGGCGAACCATCAACTGATTAAGCAGATGCTCAGCCGTATGAGCAGGAGGGAATTCCTCCTTATGATGCTCATTCAATATGATATCACTTTCCTCCATCTTAACATTGAATTTATAGATTCTTACTCCGTTAGCATCCATTGATATCGGGAATACGCCATCCCTCTTCAACTCTACCTTCTTCTTGCCTCCCGAGAACAATTCAGTTACCAGAACCTCCTCTTCCGTAATCTGGAAGAAATCGAAAGCATGACCGGGGATACATACCTGCAGCTGGCGAGCCTCCTGGGCAAAGTTGAGCACGATGAGCATCACCTCATTATCCTTCTTGCGAAGGAAGGCAAAATTGGTACGTGGATCAAAGCCCTCTGAACCCGGATTCACATACATCAGGTCGAAGGTATCACCTTCGCGAAGCGCCTTCTCCTCATTGGCAAGACGGAGAAGCTGGCGATAGGTAGCAGCCAGATATTTCTGCTCTGCAGTATATGCTTCCTCCTCACCTTCCTGATAAGCATGGGTCAGGGTCTCCGGACTCCAGTAGTCGAATATCGTAGTACGGCCATCTCTGCCGCTGAATCCTTCCTTGTCCATACCCTTCTCGCCAAACTCCTGTCCGCTGTAGAGCATGAAAGGATTCTTCTGGAAGAAGAGACTCATGGCTGCTGCAGGAATCGCCTTCATGGCGCTGCCGCAGAAGAAGTCGCTGGCTATGCGCTGCTCATCATGGTTCTCCAGGAAGTAGAGCATGTGATCGCGGATGTCATCCACCACCTGCCACTCGTGAGTGATACTGGCTGCCGGACGCTCACCACGAATCACACCGCGAAGACAATCATACATGCCCACCTTATCGTAGAGATAATCGAATCCCGCCTTCACATAGTTGCGATACTGGTTAGGATCATACACCTCACCGATAACAATGATATGAGGAAACTTGGACTTCAGAATCGCCGTAGCGTATGACCAGAATGCCGTAGGCACCATCTCTGCCATGTCGCAGCGGAATCCATCTACACCCTTGCTTGCCCAGTAGAGCAGGATATCCGTCATCTTACCCCAGGTGCTTGGCACCGGCTCGTAGTGATAGCTTCTGCCACCTGCATCGCAGTAATCCACACCATAGTTGAGCTTCACGGTCTCATACCAGTCGTTGCAACCCGGGCGGTTGTCGAAACGGTCATTTCCCGTAGCTCTTGCCGGACTCTCCTCGTATGGCTCATAGATTTTGGCATCCTTGGCATTATAAGCCTTGAACTCCGGTTTAGAGTAGCGAACTTCATTCAGGTCGAGATCGCCCCATGTATAATAGAAATTATTCTTCGTAGAGAAGTGCATATTGGTATCATCATCTTCTCCCAGATCCCGTACACCTGCCGGTTTGCAGATGGAATGATACTCACGAGCCACATGGTTCGGCACAAAGTCCATGATGACCTTCATACCAGCCTTGTGCGTACGCTCGATAAGAGTCTCCCACTCCTTCATTCTCAGGCTGACATTCACGGCCAGATCAGGGTCAATGTCATAATAGTCGGTAATGGCGTATGGCGATCCAGCCTTGCCCTTTACCACCTCAGCATGCTGGGTAGGAATACCATAAGATGAGTAGTTTGTCTGTGTGGCGTGACGAATCACACCTGTAAACCAGATATGAGTGAAACCCATGTCATGAATACGGGCCAACACCTCATCACTAAAGTTATTAAGCTTTCCGCAACCGTTTTCTTCAATGCTGCCATTCTCCTTACGGGTGGTATTCCTGTTACCAAACAATCGGGGGAGAACCTGGTAAATAACTATTTTTTCCTTCATTTAGCGGTCGTTACTTAAATGATAAAACGTTTTATCCTCCCGGCAACGCCTTTGCCGGAAAGATAAAACGCATGATTATTCTGATAGATGATTATGCAATACCGTGATTACCTACAGTCTTGTCGATGCGGCCAATCATACCCTGCAAAGCCTTGCCAGGACCACACTCTGTGAAATCGTCAGCACCATCAGCAATCATAGCCTGAACAGAAGCTGTCCAGCGTACTGAACTTGTGAGCTGAGCAATGAGGTTCTGCTGAATCTCAGCTGAATCTGTATGAGGCTTGCCATCTACATTCTGATAAACAGGGCACTTAGGAGCAGAGAAAGCAGTCTTCTCGATAGCTGCCTGAAGTTCGTCCTTTGCTGGCTGCATCAATGGAGAGTGGAAAGCACCACCTACCTTCAATGGCAGGGCACGCTTGGCACCGGCAGCCTTCAACTGCTCGCAGGCAGCATTGATAGCATCAACATTACCAGAGATAACGAGCTGACCAGGGCAGTTGTAGTTGGCAGCAACTACGACGTTGCCCTCTGTGCTAACCTGAGCGCAGATTTCCTCAACCTTCTCATCAGGCAAACCGATGATGGCAGCCATAGTTCCAGGATTAGCCTCGCAGGCCTTCTGCATAGCGTTGGCACGTGCAGCCACCAGCTTCAAGCCATCCTCGAAGGCCATAGCACCTGCAGCTACCAAGGCAGAGAACTCACCGAGAGAGTGACCAGCTACCATAGCAGGCTGGAACTCATCGCCCAGGCAAAGAGCAGAGATAACAGAGTGGAGGAATACAGCAGGCTGGGTAACCTTGGTTTCCTTCAACTGCTCGTCTGTACCAGCGAACATGATATCAGTAATCTTAAAGCCGAGAATTTCATCAGCCTTATCGAAAAGTTCTTTTGCCAATGCGTTGTTGTCGTAGAGATCCTTACCCATACCTACGAACTGAGAACCCTGACCAGGGAAAACAAATGCTTTCATTTTTATCTATTTTAAAAATTTATTATTAATTATTTCTTCTTTATAAGCGAATTCCATGAATTCGGCTGCAAAGATACAATATTTTTCTGAGAATCGGGAGAGAATAAGCTAAAATAAAGTTATATATATACTAAATTACCATTCTATTATACGATTTTACCCTGATATCGGAATACAGAAACAAAAAATCCCTAATGCCTTTCGGCAAAAGGGATCTTTATATTAATTTGCTTTACAGTGCGAAAATTTTCGTACTTGTGTCGATTTGAGATTATTTTTTGAGGATTACTCAGCTGCTGGAGCCTCTTCCTCAGCTACAGCCTCAGCTGCAACCTCCTCAGCAGCTGGAGCTGCAACAGGAGCGTTCTCAGCAACAACGTTAACTGGAACCTTAACCTCAACCTCCTTGTGGTAGTGTACAGTAGCCTCGTACTCACCAACCTTCTTAGCATCCTTCATAGTGATGATCTTGCGATCAACCTCGATGCCCTTCTTAGCGAGCTCCTCAGCAACAGTTGCAGCGTTAACTGAACCGTAGAGCTGACCAGTAGCACTAACCTTAGCAGCGATAGTAAGAACGATGCCATTGAGAGCCTCGCCCTTCTTAACAGCCTCAGCCTTGATAGCCTCAAGCTTGTGAGCCTGCTGCTTCAAATCCTCAGCCAACTGCTTCTTAGCAGATGGAGAAGCGATAACAGCCTTACCTGTAGGGATAAGGAAGTTACGACCATAACCACTCTTTACATTTACGATATCGTTCTTGTATCCAAGACCGATAATATCTTGCTTCAAAATAATTTCCATTCTTCTTCTCCTCCTTAAATTACTTCATCAAATCGGTTACGTAAGGAAGCAAAGCGATCTGGCGAGCACGCTTAACAGCCTGTGCCACGCGGCGCTGATACTTCAAAGATGTACCTGTGATACGACGTGGAAGGATCTTACCCTGCTCGTTCAAGAACTTCTTCAAGAACTCTGGGTCCTTATAGTCGATGTACTTAATACCGCTCTTCTTGAAACGGCAATACTTCTTCTTCTTTGTGTCGATAGAAGGAGCGGTCAAATAACGGATTTCTGATTTCTGATCTGCCATGATTAAGCCTCCTCTTTTTTACCAAGCTTTGCACGACGCTTCTCTGCGTAAGCGGCAGCATACTTGTCAAGTTTAACAGTCATGTAACGAATTACTTTCTCGTCGCGGCGATAAGCTGTTTCGAGCTTAGCGATAACAGTTGGCTCAGCCTTGAACTCAACCAAGCTGTAGAAGCCTGATGTCTTCTTCTCGATGTTGTAAGCCAACTTCTTCAAACCCCAAGCCTCTTTGTTCAGAATCTCAGCACCATTATCGGTGAGTACCTTCTCGAACTTAGCGACCGTTTCCTTCATCTGTTCATCAGACAAAACGGGAGTCAAAATGAAAACGGTTTCGTATTGATTCATACTACTTTTGTAAATAATTAAAAAATTAATATTAAAATTCTCTTGCAAAACTATAGAAATGTGCGCGTAAACACACCCCATTTCACGAATTGCGGTGCAAAATTACAACTTTTTCTTGAATTAACCAAATATTTTTTGTACTTTTGCAGAAAATAATTGTTAATTGCAAGAAAATATGGATAAAAGACTCAAAAAATCGCTCCATGCCCTCCCTTCCATGGGTATGACCTTCATCGTTTTGGGCGTTCTGCTGCTTGCGGCAAGCTTCGCCTTTGCCATCAAGAACAACATCATGCTGTTTGCAGGTCTGTTCTTCATCCTGGCTGGCATTGCCGGATTTGTCTATTCGCTGAAGAAGGGATAAGAAACGGAACCTGTACATGATGGTCCAGATAAGGCGATTCAGAAATGAAAGAAAAAAGGGATAGGTTTTCTGCAAACTTATCCCTTTTCTCTTTTTCCATAGATAGCTTTCTACTGCTTTATACAGTTTACAGCTTTTCTGTCAATCCATATTCCTAATCCATATCCGGAACGATGAGCTTGTAGCCCTTACCATGGATATTGATAATCTCAATCTGCGGATCTTCCTTCAGATGCTTGCGGAGTTTGGTGATATACACATCCATAGAGCGCGCATTGAAGTAGTTGTCGTCAATCCAGATGGTCTTCAATGCGAAATCACGCTGAAGAATCTCGTTGGCATGAGCACAGAGAAGAGCAAGAAGCTCATTCTCCTTGGTTGTCAGCTTGGTCTGCTCATCACCGATGGTAAGCAGCTGCTTCTGTGTATCGAAGGTAAACTTACCGATGTGGTACATGGTAGATTCCTTGGTCTTCTTGCCACGTACACGGCGAAGGATAGCCTCTACACGGAACACCAGCTCCTCCATAGAGAAAGGCTTGGTGATATAATCGTCAGCACCTATCTTGAAGCCTTCCAGAATATCCTCCTTCAAAGTCTTGGCAGTAAGGAATACGATTGGCAGATCTGCCGTCTGCTGGCGAATCTCCTGAGCCAGGGTAAAGCCATCCTTCTTAGGCATCATCACATCGAGTACGGCAATATCATACTTGTTCTTGGTGAACTCCTTGAAGCCTGCCTCACCGTCAGGGCACAATGTTGTAGCAAAGCCCTTGGTCTGCAGATACTCACGAAGCAACATACCCAAATTCTCATCATCCTCGCAAAGCAGGATTTTTACTGTCTCTTCCATATTCTTATTATTTTTACTTGTTAATATTCTATTTATCATTGTCTTTTAATCATGTATCACCGGCAGCTTGATGGTAAAGGTAGTACCCTTGCCCAATTCGCTGTCAACCTTGATTTCTCCACCATGCAATTCCACGATTTTCCTCACATAGGCGAGACCGAGGCCGAAGCCCTTCACATCATGCACATTGCCCGTATGTACGCGGTAGAACTTGTCGAAGATCTTCTTCAGGTTCTCCTTCTTCATACCCAAACCCGTATCATTGATAGAGAGATACAGATGATGTTCATCATTCCATGTCTTCATCGTGACAAACAGAGGCTCTTCGGGTTTACGATACTTCACGGCATTGTCCATCAGATTGAAAATCACATTCTGGAAATGCACCTCATCCACATAGAGCGTAGAGTCTATCGCCTCGATATCCACGTAAATCTTTCCTCCCGTATGCTCTACGCGGAGGGCGAAAGAGTGAGCCGCATTCTCAACGATTTCATTCAGATCGAGCTCCTTCTTCTTGAACACTGCCTTCTTGCGGTCGAACATACTCATCTGCAATACCTTTTCTACCAGGAAGCGGAGTCGCTTCGATTCATCATCTATCACACCACCCAGATGCTTCTGCATCTGCTCGCTCTTGGAAACCGACGGGTCGTTGAGCATCTGTGCCGCCAGACTGATGCTGGCAATAGGCGTCTTCAACTCATGGGTCATATTGTTGATGAAGTCATTCTTGATCTCCGTATATCGCTTCTGCCGGAAGATGACCACGATGGTGAAAATAAAGGTAATGAGCAATACCAGCGTAAAGATGACACTAGGAATCATGAAGCGCACACTGGAGAAGATGTAGCTGTTCATATCTGGGAAGTGAACCTTTACGACTCCCATCTTCGACTGCGGGTCGTTGCGGAAGAGTACCTGAGAATAGCTGTATTCCTCACCCTCGTCGGTATAATCCGGGCAACGGTACACCTCTCTGCCATCCTGGGTTGTTACCGTAAAGTGATAAGGGATATTGATTCCATTGTTCATCATCTCTGCCTTGAGATCCTGATCCAACTGCTTGAAGTTGATTCGTTCCTTCAATGGTTTATCGGATGCCGAGTAGAGAATGGAATAAACCACTTCGTCGAGCAACGCTTTCTGATACACATAGCGATTCTTCACAATCTCCTGCAAGGACTTCTGAGTCTCATTAAGCGAGTTCTTGTCGCTGCGCAGAATCATCGCCTTCGGTTTGTTGGCAGGATTGGTTGCAATGGTCTTCAACTCGAAGGATGAATAGACCGTACCATCCTTACCTACCACAGAATACTGATGAGAGTGCTGGATGGTTCCATCCAGCTGACCGCTGCGGGTTCCCACAGAATCCTTCTTACTAGCCTTGCGTTCAGTCTCATTGACATCCTTTTCAAGATAGCGCAAAGTTTCATTCAGCTCCAAGTTTCTTGAAGCTTGATATAGGGCTCTGTTGACCGACTCGTCAAACTGTTCCTTCTTCATGTTCACCATTTCCTGGATGTAACTGAGCTGCAGGAATAGCAGCGCAAGGAACGAAAAGCCCATAATAACGGCTATGGTCCAAATCGTTTTCTTTTTCATAGGGGCAAAGATAGGAAATTTCTTAATTGGTTAACACAAAACAGTTAATTATTTCATTTCAATTTGCTCAAATTAACAAAAACAAACGATTATAATTGTATATATAAAAATAAAAGAGAGCCGACATATCACATGCAGGCTCCCCATTGGTCATATCAACATAAAATTTTAATTTATATAAGAGAGATAATTCGAAGTTATATTTCAAACAACAATTTTATCATAAAGATGAAATATCTTTTCTACTCTATTCAGCCTCCTTAGCCAGTTCAGCCTCATGATCGGCAATCAGCTTGCTCTGGATATCGGTAGGAACCAACTCGTAGCTGGCAAACTTGGTGGTGAACGAAGCACGACCACCGGTAAGCGAGCTGAGGGAGATAGAATAGTTGGCAAGCTCCTTGAGTGGAATCTTGGCACTCAACTTCTGGTAACCTGCCTCAGAATCCATACCCATGATAAGGGCACGGCGTCCCTGAAGATCACTCATCACATCACCCATATAGTCGGCTGGCACGTAAACCTCCAGATCGTAGATAGGCTCCAGAATCTTTGGACCAGCCTGCTTGAAGGCATCGCTGAATGCACGGCGGGCAGCCAGCATAAATGACAACTCATTGCTATCTACCGGGTGCATCTTGCCATCATATACGATAACGCGGACATCACGGGCGTAAGAACCTGTAAGAGGTCCATGCTCCATACAATCCATAATACCCTTCAGGATAGCTGGCATGAAACGGGCATCGATAGCTCCACCAACCACAGAGTTGAGGAACACCAACTTGCCACCCCACTCCAGCGAAACTTCTTCGCGGCTCTTGATGTTCATCTTGAACTCCTGGCCGTTGAAGGTGAATGATGTCGGATCTGGCATACCCTCTGCGTATGGCTCAACGATGAGGTGAACCTCACCAAACTGACCAGCACCACCACTCTGCTTCTTATGACGATAGTCGGCACGAGCCTTCTTGGTAATGGTCTCACGATATGGGATACGAGGCTCCTCAAAGACTACATTGAGCTTTTCGTTGTTCTCCAGACGCCACTTCAATGTACGGAGGTGGAACTCACCCTGACCGCGTACGATCACCTGGCGCAACTCCTTGCTCTGATCCACAACCCATGTTGGGTCTTCCTGGCGCATCTTGAGAAGAGCAGCCATCAGCTTCTCTGTATCCTGGGCATTGACAGCCTTGATGGCACGAGAGTACTTAGGATTAGGATACTTGATGAAATCGAAGCGCCACTCAGCACCCTTTCCATTCAAGGTATTGCCCGTCTTCACGTCCTTCATCTTCACGGTACAACCGATATCACCGGCATTCAACTGATCTACAGGCACACGGTTGGCACCCGCACAGGCATAAATCTGTCCGATACGCTCCTTGGAACCACGGTCAGAATTGGTCAGGTCGTCACCACTCTTGATAGAACCACTCATCACCTTGAAGTAACTTACCTCACCGATATGTGGTTCCAAGCCTGTCTTGAAGAAGTAAACACTCTCAGGACCATTGGTATCAGGAGTAATTTCCTCACCACGGGTATTATGCACCTTAGGCATCTCGCTTACGAAAGGAACAACGTTGCCCAAGAACTCCATCAGGCGGTGAACACCCATAGACTTGCCTGCGCAAACGCAGAATACAGGGAAGATGCTGCGGGTTACCAATCCCTTACGGATACCCTCGCGGAGTTCATCCTCTGTCAAGCTTTCACTCTCGAAGAATTTCTCCATCAAGCCCTCGTCGTTTTCGGCAGCAGCCTCAACGAGTGCAGCATGAAGTTCCATTGCCTTGTCCATTTCCTCCTCAGGAATATCCTCGATGATAGGAGCACCGCCTTCTGGTTTCCAGGAATATTTTTTCATCAATAACACGTCAATGAGAGCATTGAAGCCAGGACCTGTCTCGATAGGATATTGTATCTGCACACACTTGGAACCATAAATGTCCTTCATGGTAGCAATGAGGTTGTCGAAATCGCACTTGTCTGAGTCAAGCTGGTTAACGAGGAAAATAACAGGCTTGTTCAACTTCTCTGTATAACGGAAGTTGTTCTGGGTGCCTACCTCTGGACCATACTGACCATTGATAAGGATGACTGCCTGATCGGTAACATTGAGTGATGTAATGGCACCACCTACGAAATCGTCGCTACCAGGGCAATCTATAATGTTAAGCTTCTTATTGTTCCACTCCACATGAAAAACGGTAGGGAACACAGAGTAGCCATATTCCAACTCTACTGGGAAGTAGTCGCTCACCGTATTCTTCGCTTCTACAGAGCCTCTACGCTTGATAACGCCTGCTTCAAATAACATACTCTCGGCAAGTGTAGTCTTGCCGCTACCCGCACTGCCCAGCAATGCAATGTTTTTAATCTCATTAGTCTGATATACTCTCATGACGCTTATAGATTTTTAAGGGTTATACTTAAAATTGCTAGTTATTCGACAGTCCAATCATACGATTTTTCTGTTTCGTGCTACTAAATTACACATTTTTCGGCAATCCTGCAATTTTTTTCACAAAAAACTTGCTCTAAATTAAATTATATTAGTAATTTTGCATCTTGTTAAGACATACTTCTAGGCTTACACCTTATTATATATAGAGAAAGATAAGACTAAAGCCAGAAATGCCGATTAGGAATTCAGACTTAAAAAACATGGCAGGACTATACATACATATCCCATTCTGTGAGAGCCGCTGCATCTACTGCGGTTTCTACAGCACCACATCCCTCAGCATGCGGGATGATTACGTTGATGCTCTGTGCAAGGAAATGAAGATGCGCCCCTTCAAAACGGCAACTGATTACGATTACAGTTTAAGAACCATCTACCTGGGGGGTGGAACTCCCAGCCAGCTTACCCACGATCAGCTCATCCACCTTTTCGAAGGTATCAAGAAGGCTTATTTTCCTCCAAACCATTCGGAAGAAGAATTCTCAAAAATGGAAATCACGATGGAATGCAACCCCGATGATGTCTCAGAAGAATTCTGCAAGACTCTCCTGCAGCTGCCCGTAAACAGGGTAAGCATGGGAGCACAGACTTTCTCAGACCATCGCCTGGGCTTTCTTCACCGCCGCCACAAGGCTGCAGATGTCAAGGCTGCCATCAAAAGGTTGCGTGGCATCGACATCCACAACATCAGCATCGACCTGATGTTCGGATTTCCTGGCGAAACTCTGGAAGACTGGAAAAAAGACATTGATGAAGCCATCAAACTGGAGGTAGAACACATCTCTGCCTACAGCTTGATGTACGAAGAAGGAACGACTCTCTACAGAATGCTGGAACAGGGAAAGATTGAGGAAATCGATGAGGAAACCAGCCGACAGATGTATGAGCTACTCATCACCCAACTCACCTCTGCCGGTTACGAGCATTACGAAATCAGCAACTTTGCCAAGCCAGACTACCGATCACGCCACAACAGCAGCTATTGGCATGAAGTGCCCTATATCGGAATAGGTGCAGCCGCCCACTCCTACAGACGAGAGACTAAAAGAGGTGAAGAAAACAAGATTGAAGCCACCAGAAGCTGGAATGTGGACAATATCAGGGAATACATCGCTTCCATCCAAAAGGGAGAATTGCCTAGTGAAACCGAATCCCTGGATCTTTCTACAAGATACAATGACCTTATCACCACGGCATTACGGACAAGCGATGGTATTGATATAGAAAAGATGGAAAAGGAGTTTGGGGACCAATTAGCTTCACAGATGATGCAGGAAGCTGAGAAGCATATTCATAGAGGACTCATGAAGATAAGCAACGGGAAGCTATCACTTACCCATGAAGGTCTCTATATATCAGATGACATCATGAGCGACTTTATGATCGTATAAAAATACATCATCACATAAAAAAATGGAGCCTTAATTCCAAGGCTCCATTTTATCCAGACCATATTTCTTATATCTTTCGTAGTAATACTGTTTAATTTGATCAATTGCCTGAATAGTTGACTTCTTTTTCTGAAAAAAAGGCTTTACCATCTGCAAAAGAACAAACAGTACCACCACTATCAATAAAATAATGGCCCAAGACAGCACCTCACTCTTCAGATTGACATGAGGCTGAATGAGAATACCTGCAGCCACGGGAAGGATATAACACACCCAATCCATAGGCGTATCCAATTTGGTTGACTCCAAGTATTCCTGCCGCAGGTTGCCAGGAGCACTCAAAAGCATTCTCTTGCTGTGTACGCTCCAATACTCTTCAAATTCTTTTTCCATTAACTTTTATTACTCCTCTTATTTAGGTATCAGTCTAATAGGCTATCTATAGACAACACCTATTCTCTTATACTCTTATTTATTATAACAATTTACTATTGTAGTCTTGCATTTCATGCAATCCGTCGACAAAGATACTACATTTATCTGTAATCCGCAAATATTTATCTCCAAACATCAGTTTCTTAACTATATTTCACTAAAATATTTTTTTAAAGCCGTTTTTAAAACAAGATACGCTATTTAGTATCGAAAAAAAGACTACAGCCAAAATGAAAAGCATATCCCCCTGTACACACCAAATAAAAGGGCAATACTCATAGAAACATTGCCCTTTTTAAATACTATGTATTTATTATTTAATGTATTTTTTATCTCTCACCCAATGGAGTATAATCCAACTCACCCAGAATATTCTTGTAAGCAGGACGGATGATGCGGCGACCCTCGAAGTTGAGTTCTTCGATGCGATGGGCAGTCCAACCCACGATACGCGCCATAGCAAAAATAGGGGTATAAATCTCCTGTGGAAGACCTATCATCTCATAGATGAAACCGCTATAGAAGTCGAGGTTGGCACAGGCAGGCTTGCTGCCGCCACGATGCTCCTGCAGACACTTGATACCCTCCTGCTCAATAAGCTTCAGAAAGTTGTACTCATCCTCCCTACCCTTCTCCTTGGCAAGCTCGCCAGCCAGGCGCTTCAACTCTACGGCACGAGGATCGCTCAAGGTATAAACCGCATGGCCGATACCATAGATAAGACCCGTCTTATCATAAGCCTCCTTGTTGAGCATGCGCTTCAGGTAGATATCGAGTTCGTTGACATTGGTCCAATCCTTGATAGCCTCCTTCAGATGATGGAACATATTGATAACCTTGATGTTGGCACCACCATGAAGAGGCCCCTTCAAGCTACCGATACCGGCAGCGATGGAGCTGTAGGTATCCGTGCGGGTAGAAGAAGTAACACGCACCGTAAAGGTAGAGTTGTTACCACCACCATGCTCTGCCTGGATGATGAGGAGCAGATCGAGCATACGCGCATCCAACTCTGAGTAATTCTCGTGCTTCATCATATAGAGGAAGTTCTCTGCGATAGAGAGATTCTCGCGTGGATGGCGAATGTGCAAGCTTCTGCCCTGTACAGAGTGACGATAGATGTTGTATGCATAGGCGATGATGGTTGGGAACTTCGCAATCAGCTCCACACTCTGACGCATCAGGTTGTCGCGGCTGATATCGTCAGGGTTCGGATCGAAGGTGTACATTTCGAGCACGCAACGAGCCAGAATGTTCATGATGTTAGAACCCTCCAGCTCGATGATGTGAGTAATGGTACGGTGGTCGAGCGGCATGTTGTCGTTCAGGAGTTCCTTGAAAGCCTCCAACTCCTCCTTATCCGGCAGCTGACCGGAAAGGAGCAGGAAGGCAACCTCCTCAAATCCGAATCGTTTCTCCTTCAAGAGAGGAGTAACGAGGTCGTCAAGCTCGTAGCCACGATAATAGAGCTTACCCTCGGTAGGCTTCAGCTTGCCATTCTCATCGCGCTCGTAACCCACAACGTTACCGATGTTGGTCAATCCTACCAGCACACCAGAGCCATCCTCATTACGAAGTCCACGCTTTACATTGAACTTGGTGAATGCATCCTTATCAATCTTACATGAGTTCTTTACCTCATCACTTAGTTTATATATTAAATATTCTTTATTCATAACTGTTACTTTTTAGCTGCAAAGTTCAATGCAGAACCAGCCTTAAACCATGCAATCTGTGTATCATTATAAGTATGCTCTACCTCGAAACTATCCTCAGAGCCATCCTTATGCTTCAAGATGACGGTGAGTTTAGAACCTGGAGCGAACTCCTTCAAACCGGTGAGTGAGATGCGGTCGTCTTCCTGTACCTTATTATAATCATCCTTATTGCAGAATGTAAGGGCGAGCATACCCTGCTTCTTAAGGTTGGTTTCGTGGATACGGGCAAAACTCTTGGCAAGAATCACCTTCACGTTCAGGAAACGAGGCTCCATGGCTGCATGCTCACGAGATGAGCCTTCACCGTAGTTATCCTCAGCCACCACGATGCTGCTGATGCCCTGCGCCTTGTAAGCCTTGGCTGCGGTAGAAACCTCCACATACTTGCCATCCAACTGATTCTTCACCTTGTTGCTCTCGCCATTGAAGGCGTTGACGGCACCCATCAGCAGGTTATCAGAGATATTCTGAAGATGTCCGCGGAACTTCAACCATGGACCAGCCATTGAGATATGGTCGGTGGTACACTTGCCCTCGGTCTTGATGAGGAGAGGCATATCTACCAGATCCTTTCCATCCCAAGGAGCGAATGGAGCCAATTTCTGCAGGCGGTTGCTATCTGGAGCAATTACCACCTCAATGTTAGCATTTGCTTCGCTAGGAGCGATGAAGCCCTTGTCTTCTACGGCAAATCCCTTAGGAGGGAAGGTGAAACCGGTAGGCGCATCGAGCTTCACGCTGTTGCCATCCTTATCTGATAAGGTATCGGTGGCAGGATTGAAATCCAGGCGGCCGGCAATGGTGAGTGCCACGGTGAGCTCAGGGCTACCGATGAAGGCAAATGTATTAGGGTTGCCATCAGCACGACGGCGGAAGTTTCTATTGAAAGAGGTGACGATGGCATTCTTGCGGGTGTTGTCATCAGTGTGACGCTTCCACTGTCCGATGCAAGGGCCGCAGGCATTGGTCATGATCAAGGCACCAATCTTCTTGAAGTCATCGAGGATACCATCACGCTCGGCAGTATAGCGAATCTGCTCAGAACCAGGGTTGATGATGAGCTGCCCCTTTACCTGGATGCCCTTCTCGTAAACCTGGCGTGCCACACTTGCCGCACGGGCCAAATCCTGATAGGAAGAGTTGGTACAGCTACCTACCAATCCTACTTCTACTACCATAGGATAATCGTTGGCAGGCCCCTTCGCCTTCATGTGAGAGATAGGGGTTGCCGCATCTGGAGTAAACGGACCATTGAGATGTGGTTCCACCTTAGAGAGGTCGATTTCTACAATCTGGTCGTAGAAGGCAGATGGATTGGCAAGCACCTCATCATCAGCACGAAGCTCGACTGCATTCTTCTGGGCAAGGGAAGCAATCTCCTCACGACCCGTCTTGCGGAGATATTCGCTGGCATTCTGGTCGAATGGGAAGATAGAGCAGGTAGCACCCAGCTCTGCACCCATGTTACAGATGGTAGCCTTACCCGTGGTAGAGATGCCGTCGAGGCCATCGCCAAAGTATTCGAGGATGGCATTGGTACCACCCTTCACAGTGAGAATGCCCAGGATTTCGAGAATCACATCCTTTGGAGTAGCCCAGCCAGAGAGCTTACCCGTGAGATGTACACCGATGAGGCGAGGCATCTTAAGTTCCCAAGGCTGACCAGTGAGCACATCCACGGCATCGGCACCACCAACGCCCACGGCTACCATACCGAGACCGCCGGCATTTGGAGTATGGGAATCTGTACCCACCATCATACCGCCTGGGAAGGCATAGTTCTCGAGTACCACCTGGTGGATGATACCAGCTCCTGGTCCCCAGAATCCGATGTGATATTTCTGAGATACCGACTTCAAGAAATCATATACCTCCTTGTTGGTCTTACATGCTTCAGGAAGGTCTTGAATAGCACCCACGTCTGCACGAATCAAGTGATCGCAATGTACTGAAGCAGGAACTGCCACTTTATCCTTACCTGCGTTCATAAACTGCAAGAGCGCCATCTGAGCGGTAGCATCCTGCATCGCCACGCGGTTAGGTCGGAAATCCACATATTCTATACCTCTTTTATATGGGTGCAACTCAGCAGGGTCGAAAAGATGCGCAAAAAGCACCTTCTCGGCATAAGTGAGAGGTCGTTTCACAGTAGCCTTAGCCTGTTTCACACTTTCCGAATACGAAGCATAAAAGCTTCTCAGCATTTCAATGTCCAGTATCATCTTATTCACTAATTATTTGATTAACTATACACTCGTGTGCGCACACCATACAACAGCAAAACACGCACTACCGAACTTATTTGTTTGCAAATATACGACTTTTTCTGCAAATAGTAGCACATTTTATCTGAAATTTATCATTTTGCTAGTATTTTTCTTGTTTTTTGATAAAGTTGTTGCATATTTATGCGAAAGATTGCTATTTTTCCACTATAAATAAAGAATTCAAAGTAAAAACATCAGAAAGCAAGAAAACAATAGTAAAAGCATCAGAAAATCAGAAAACAATCGCAGAAGAAAAAGAAAAATGATAAAACATTTGGCACTATACACATTATTTATTATCTTTGCAGATGTTATGAGAATAGACATTATTACAGTATTACCAGAGATGCTGGAGGGATTCTTCAATGAATCTATCCTGGCACGTGCGCAGAAGAAGGGCCTCGCAGAGATCCATCTCCACAACTTGCGCGACTATACATCAGATAAATGGAAACGAGTGGACGACTATCCATACGGAGGAAGCGCCGGAATGGTGATGCAATGCGAACCAATAGACCGATGCATCACTGCCCTGAAGGCAGAGCGTAACTACGATGACGTCATCTATGTATCACCAGATGGTGAAACCTTCAACCAGAAGATAGCCAATGAAATGTCGCTGGGTGGAAACCTCATCATCCTCTGCGGTCACTACAAGGGAATCGACCAGCGCGTGCGCGATCATCTTATTACCAGAGAAATCAGCGTAGGTGATTATGTGCTCACGGGCGGCGAACTGGCAGCAGCTATTATTTCAGATGCGGTAATCCGCCTCGTACCAGGAGTCATCAGCGATGAACAGAGTGCCCTCTCCGACTGCTTCCAAGACGACATTCTGTCAGCTCCTATCTACACCCGCCCTTCAGACTACAGGGGTTGGAAGGTTCCAGAAATCCTACTTAGCGGCAACGAAGCAAAAATCCGCCAGTGGGAGTTTGACCAGGCAATGGAACGAACCAAGCGATTAAGACCCGACTTGCTGAAAGGATAATCCGCAGAAGAACTATCTGCAGATTGGACATATAAATCAAGGCGAGCATATATATTAAGGTGAATATATACCTAAAAAATAGCCTGTTCCCAAAACACGACTTTCAGTTTTGAGAACAGGCTGTTTTATTATGAGAATTTCAAACTAGGAATCTATGATGCAAACTTCATCACAGAAATTTCTCACAAAACTTTTCTCCCAGCATAAATCCTTCTTCATAGAGACGCTCTAACTTATCCGTATCCTTCTCTATGCGCCCTACTTCCATTGGACGAATCGGACGGATACAGGTTATCTTGCCTGCAGCCTCCAGATCATCAATCAGCTGAATCTGTTCATTGTAAACCTTATGACGATGACTCAAGACCACTCGCAGGCGAGGATAGTTCTTATATAAATAAGGTAGCTTTCTATCTTTGCCAGTATCTCTCCAACCTTTGTTGCGGGTCAAGACAACCACATTGTGCTCATAACCCTTATCAATAGCTCTCATCACGGGAATACTGTCAGCTATTCCACCATCAAGCATGGGGATACCATCCACATTCACGATTTTACTCACGTATGGCAAACTGCTGGAAGCACGCACAATATCCAGGGCACGCTGCCGATCATGATTTTCCGAAAGATACATAGGCTTGCCCGTAAGACAATTCGTGGTAACCATCTCGAACCGGTCGGCATATTTAAAATAGGTATCAAAATCGTAAGGAAGCAACTGATTCGGGAACTTATCGTAAAGCAACTTACGGTCGAAAATACACCCTTGCGTTACCAGATGACGGATGCCGATATACTGATACCTCGCCAAATAATCGATATTTGAGATACGGGCACGACGCGGCTGGCGACTGATGTACGACATACCATTACATGCACCTGCCGACACCGCCACTGTATATGGGAAATAAACATCATGCTTCATAAAAGCATCAAGTACGCCACTGGTAAAGACGCCACGCATTCCTCCACCTTCCAAGACCAAACCAGTTTTTTCCAAATTTAACTTCATAACTTTTTTCTTCCACTGTTTTTTGATTGCATAACACCAATCAACATTCATACTTTTGCAGATTATCACTCTCTGCATTACTAACGATTTGCACCCTGAGAAAACTCATTTTCTTACATTTTGTCCCTCAAAAAGAGCGTTTTTATATTAATTATTTATAAATTCGCTAGTTTTTTCTATTTTTGATTGCAAAGATAATACATTTTTGCGAAATAATTGCTAACTTTGCAGCAAAATAAAGTAAAATTCTAAAAATATGTTTAGCAAGGACACTTATATCAGCCGCAGACAAGAACTCAAGAAGCTCGTCAAAAGCGGCGTCATCATTCTTTTCGGAAACAACAACTCACCTTGTAATTTCCCTAATAACGGATATTACCCATTCCGCCAGGACTCAACATTCCTGTACTATTTCGGTTTGCAGCGAGACGGTTTGGTTGGTGTAATTGACATAGATAACGACATCGAAACTTTAATCGGTGATGATATCGACTTGGTAGATATTGTATGGTACGGAAGCGTAGATAGCGTCTACAATCTCGCGGAGCAGGTGGGCGTGCATAATTCTGCGCCAATGAAGAGCCTGAAGACCATCTGCAACGATGCTATGGCGAAGAAACGCAAGATTCACTTCTTGCCACCTTACCGCTATGATATCAAGCTTCAGGTATTCGACCTCCTTGGCATTCATCCAAACCAGCAGAAAGAGGAAGCCAGCATGGATCTCATCAAGGCGGTTGTCAAGATGCGTTCTACAAAGACTCCTGAGGAAATTGAGGAACTGGAGCGTGCTTCTGTTATCGGATACAAGATGCATACCACAGCTATGAAGCTCGTCCGTCCAGGAATCACAGAAAAATATGTTGCTGGTCAGGTAAGCGGAATTGCTCACTCTTATGGAGCAATGGTTAGTTTCCCTACTATCTTCAGCCAGCATGGAGAGATTCAGCATGGTTATCCATCTATGAATCTGCTCGAGGAAGGAAGACTGGCACTTTGTGATGCAGGTGCAGAGAGTATGAACAATTACTGTTCAGACCATACTCGTACAATGCCTGTCAGCGGTAAGTTTAGCCAGCGCCAGCTGGAAATCTACTCTATCGTAGAGGCTTGTCACGACTACGCACTGGAAGTTGCAAAGCCAGGTGTGAAGTGGGCTGATGTCCACTTTGCCGTATGCCGCTTGCTCTTCGACCGTATGAAAGAGTTAGGTCTTGCCAAAGGTGACACAGAAGAGGCTGTACATGCTGGTGCCCACGCTATGTTCCTGCCTCACGGATTGGGACACATGATGGGTATGGATGTTCACGATATGGAGAACCTCGACCAGATAAACGTTGGCTTTGATGATGAAGTTCGCCCTAACCTGGAACAGTTTGGTACAAACTGCCTGCGTATGGGTCGCCGCCTTGAAGAAGGCTTCGTAGTAACAGATGAACCAGGCGTTTACTTCATTCCAGCTCTCATCGATGACTGGAAAGCTTCAGGTCATTGTGCAGAGTTCCTCAACTTCGATAAGATTGAGACCTACAAAGACTTCGGAGGTATCCGCATCGAGGATGATGTACTCATCACCAAGGATGGTTGCCGATTCCTCGGAACCGACCGTATTCCTTACCATCCAAAGGATGTAGAGGAGTATATGGCTGCACACAAGGTAGAGATTCTTTAAACAGGAAAATCCATTCAAGCAAACAGACGAAGAACCCTCAAGGTTTTCAATACTTGAGGATTCTTCATAGAGAGATATAAGTATAGAATAACATTATTAATTTAAGAGAAAAATTTCATGAAGAAATCAATGATTGTTGCAGCCATGTTGGCCATGGTTGCCACTGGCGCAAATGCGAAATCTGCTACTGATTCTGCAGCTATTGCAAAGAACAAGCCTGTATTCACTGTAGTGAAGCAGAATCCTATTACAAGCATCAAGGACCAGAACCGCAGCGGTACGTGCTGGGCTTACTCTACACTCAGCTACTTCGAAAGCGAGATTCTGAAGCATACAGGTAAAACCTACGACCTCAGCGAGATGTTCGTAGCTAACAAGACTTATATGGACCGCGCCACTATGGCTGTAAGAATGCACGGCGACGTAAGTTTCTCTCAGGGCGGTAGCGCATACGATGTACTTTATGCTTTGCAGCACTACGGAATCGTACCGGAGGGCGCAATGCCAGCTCCTGGTACTTTGACAGGCGACTCACTCGCTAACTTCGGTGAGTTCTTCGATGTAATGACTCCATACGTAGAGGCTGTAGCTAAGAGCAATGCTAAGAAGATTTCTTCTGCCTGGAAGAGCGGTCTTCAAGGTATCATCGACTCATATATCGGTAAGACTCCAGAGAAGTTCACATATCAGGGCAAGCAGTACACTCCACAGTCATTCTGCCAGAGCCTCGGCTTGAACCTTGATGATTATGTTACCATCACCAGCTACACTCACCACCCAATGTGGAGCAAGTTTGCTGTTGAGGTACAGGATAACTGGCGTTGGCCTTTGAGCTACAACGTACCAATGGATGACCTTTGCAAGATCATCGACAACGCTATCAACAACGGCTACACTATAGCTTGGGGTGGCGACGTAACAGAGGACGGCTTTACTCGTAAGGGTCTCGGTATCGCATACGACGTCAAGAAGGTTCGTTCTATGGCAGGTACAGACGCAGACCACTGGTTCAAACTCTCTAAGGACGAGAAGAAGGAGAAGTTCGATTCACTTGGTGTAAACGCACCAGAAGTTGTTCCTACCCAGGCTATGCGTCAGGAAGCTTTCGACAACTGGGAGACTACTGACGACCACGGAATGCACATCTATGGTATCGCTAAGGACCAGAACGGCAAGGAGTACTATATGGTAAAGAACTCTTGGGGTGAGTATGGTGATTACAAGGGAACATGGTATATGACCAAGGCTTTCGTAGCTTACAAGACTATGGACTTCATGGTAAACAAGAATGCCATTCCTAAGGATATCCGCAAGAAGCTCGGCATCTAATTTATTCAAAATAAACATAACCAAAGGCAGCAAACAGTAGAGTTTGCTGCCTTTTTGTTTACCTGCAAGTATTATTTTTACTTAAATCTAGGTATTTTTAAATAAAATACTTCATAAACATTTTCGATTGTCACTTTATTTTCGTAACTTTGGGGGCAGAAATAAAAAATAATTAAAATGCATTTTAAATGGAATTACGAAGAACCGACACCAGAGCTGGAGAAATCGGCTAAAGAACTAGCCGACAAACTCAGTATCAGCCCTATCCTAGCCAAACTTCTCATCCATAGAGGCATTACGACAGAATCTGCAGCCAAGCGGTTTTTCCGCCCCCAGCTGTCTGATCTCATCAATCCATTCCTGATGAAGGATATGGATATCGCTGTTGATCGCCTCAACGATGCAATGGGAAGAAAGGAGCGCATCATGGTCTATGGAGACTATGACGTGGATGGATGCACGGCTGTAGCATTGGTGTACAAGTTTCTGCAACAGTTTTATTCCAACATTGATTACTACATACCAGACCGATACGACGAAGGCTATGGAGTAAGCAAAAAGGGAATAGACTTTGCGCACGAAACAGGTGTAAAACTCATCATTATCCTGGATTGCGGCATCAAAGCTATCCAGGAGATAGAATATGCCAAGAGTCTTGGCATAGATTTCATCATCTGCGATCATCATGTCCCTGACGACATGATGCCACCAGCTGTGGCCATACTCAACCCCAAACGCCCGGATGATCCATTCCCATTCAAGCATCTCTGCGGTTGTGGCGTAGGATTCAAGTTCATGCAGGCTTTTGCCAAGAACAACAACATTCCTTTCTCACGCCTCATCCCTTTACTCGACTTCTGTGCCGTGAGCATAGCTGCCGACATAGTGCCTGTGGTAGATGAAAACCGAATCCTTGCCTTCCACGGACTCAAACTTCTCAATACCAATCCAAGTATCGGACTCAAGGCGATTATCGATATCTGCGGACTCAACGGAAGAGAGCTGTCTATGAGTGACATCGTCTTCAAGCTAGGACCACGCATCAATGCATCAGGACGTATGGAGAACGGCAAGGAAAGCGTGGATCTGCTGGTAGAGCGAGACTTCGGTCAGGCTCTGAAAATGGCAAAGCACATCAATGAGTACAACGAGCAGCGCAAGGATATAGACAAGCAGATGACAGAAGAAGCCAATCTTATCGTGTCGCGACTGGAGACCCAGAAACACAACTCCAGCATCGTACTATATGATGAAGGTTGGAAAAAGGGAGTCATCGGCATCGTTGCATCCCGACTTACGGAAATCTACTTCCGCCCTACCGTTGTACTGACCCGTGACGGAGACCTTGCAACAGGTTCGGCTCGCAGTGTAACTGGATTCGATGTATATTCTGCTATCAAGAGTTGCCGAGACCTGCTTATCAACTTCGGAGGTCATACCTATGCCTGCGGACTTACAATGAAATGGGAAAACGTGAAGGAGTTTAGAGACAGATTCCACCAGTACGTGGCTGAACATATTGCTCCCGAACAGACGGAAGCGATGCTCAATATAGATGCGATGATAGACTTCAAGGACATAACGAAGCAGCTGCACGCAGATCTAAAGAAGTTCTCACCTTTTGGCCCATGCAATAGTAAACCCGTATTCTGCACGCAGAACGTATATGATTACGGCACCAGCAAGGTGGTGGGCAGAGAGCAAGAGCATATCAAACTGGAATTGGTAGATTCTAAGTCAAGTACCGTAATGAACGGAATTGCCTTCGGGCAAAGCGCGGCTGCCCGATACATCAAAAGCCGCCGCAGTTTCGACATTGCATACACCATTGAGGACAATATTTTCAAGAAGAATCAAGTCCAACTTCAAATAGAGGCTATCAGGCCAAATGACTAAGAAAAAATGGCAGATCAATTTCAACTTATTCTGCAAAAGTATTGGGGGTATCCTGATTTCCGAGGCATTCAACGCAATATCATCGAAAGCATTGCCTGCGGACGGGATACCCTCGGTCTTATGCCTACAGGTGGCGGCAAATCCATCACATTCCAAGTGCCTGCCTTGGTCAAGGAAGGTGTATGTATCGTCATCACCCCTCTCATCGCCCTGATGAAAGACCAGGTACAACATCTTAGAGAACGAGGTATACTGGCTGATGCCATCTATGCAGACAAATCGAGAAACGAAATTCTCCAGACGCTCGACAACTGTATCTTCGGGGGCGTAAAGATTCTCTACGTTTCACCAGAACGACTCGCATCAGAACTCTTTCAGACCAAGCTCAAACACATCCATGTAAGTTTCATCACAGTAGATGAAGCCCATTGTATCAGCCAGTGGGGCTACGATTTCCGCCCTTCTTACCTGCAGATAGCCAAAATTAGGGAAATGATTCCCCAGGTACCTATCCTTGCTCTTACAGCGACTGCGACTCCAGAAGTTGTGGATGATATACAGGAAAGACTCCATTTTGCAGAAAAGAATGTGTTTAAGATGAGCTTCGAACGCAAGAATCTCGCTTATGTTGTACGCAACACTTCCAATAAGCAGGGTGAAATGGTGCATATCCTGCAAAGCGTGAAAGGCTCAGCCATTGTCTATGCCCGAAGTAGAAAACGCACCAAGGAAATGGCTGAACTATTGTCTAAGAAAGGTATTTCCGCCACCTTTTACCACGCCGGACTCGCTCCTGATGAGAAGGATGTGCGACAGAAAGCCTGGCAGGCCGACGAAGTAAGGGTGATGTGCGCCACAAACGCCTTTGGAATGGGAATAGACAAACCCGATGTGAGGATGGTGATTCACATAGACTGTCCCGATTCACTTGAGGCTTACTTCCAGGAGGCTGGACGTGCCGGAAGAGATGGGGAGAAATCCTATGCAGTACTGCTTTTTGACAGAAGCGACGAGTCGAAACTCAAGAAACGAATAGATGATACCTTTCCACCTAAAGAAATGATACAGGACGTTTACGAACATCTTGCCTACTTCTACCAGATAGGTGTAGGTAGCGGACGTGGCAAGACCTTCGAGTTTGACATCGATAAATTCTGCATCACCTACAAGTTTTTCCCCACCAAAGTAGATTCGGCACTCAGGATTCTTGAACGAAGCGGCTATCTGCACTACGAGGACGATCCAGACGGTAAAGCCCGCGTTATGTTTCTCCTGGGCAGAAACGAACTTTATATACTCGATCAGCTTCCTCCTACACAGGAGGCGGTCATCACAGCATTACTGCGCAGCTACGGGAGTCTGTTTGTGGATCTTACCTTCATAGACGAGCATCTTATTGCCCGCCAAGCGGAATTAAACATCCAGCAGGTATATTTTGCATTAAAGAACCTGGCAACCCGCCACATCATCAAATTCATCCCCCGCCGCAAGATACCTTTCATCAGCTATACACGCGACCGAATAGATGGCAACAAGGTACAGATTCCGCAAGAGGTATGGGAAGGCCGAAGAGAGCAATATATGAAGCGTATTCAAAGCATGCTGCAATATGCCAAAAATGATGAGATATGCCGCTCACGCCAGTTGCTCGCCTATTTTGGTGAACATAATGAAACGAAATGCCAGCAGTGTGATGTTTGCCTGGCGAAGGAAACGGAAGAGAAAGAAAAGGAATTCCGCAGAAAGATTGCAGAAGAAGAAATCATCATAGAAGACCTCAAAGTCATAGAAAAACGAAAGGATGATTGAAAGCCGAAAGGATGATTGGAAAAGCAACCTCCTTTCGACTTTATCATATACGTAAAAGGGAGCGACCCATCGCGGACCGCTCCCTTTATAACATTATGTACGAGAAAAAAATTAGTTATTCTCAGGACGAAGCTTACGTACAGTAACACCAGCCTGCCACATCTCCTTGTTGCGCATAGCCTCGAGTTCTGCGTTCAACTTCTCACGGTAATCAGCCTGAGAGTTCTTGTCGATAGAAATCTGAGCCTCATTACCAGTCTTAACAGAGTAATACAACCACTCCATAACAGGCTTGATAGCCTCACGGAAACGAGGAGCCCAATCAAGAGCACCACGCTGAGCTGTTGTAGAACAGTTAGCATACATCCAATCCATACCCTTAGCACCAAAGAGAGGGCCAAGGCTCTGAGTCAACTCCTCAACAGTCTCGTTGAATGCCTCAGATGGAGAGTGACCATTCTCACGGAGTACATCGTACTGAGCCTCCAAGAGACCCTCGATAGCACCCATCAAAGAACCACGCTCACCAGTAAGGTCAGAAGTAGCCTCACGCTGGAATGTAGTCTTGAACAGATAACCTGCACCAATACCGATACCGAATGCAATAGTCTTTTCCTCTGCCTTGCCAGATGCATCCTGGTAAACAGCGTAAGAACAGTTCAAACCACGACCCTCGCAGAACATAGTGCGGAGAGAAGTACCAGAACCCTTAGGTGCAACCATAATAACATCAATATCCTTAGGTGGAACTACGCCTGTGCGATCGCTCCAGTTGATAGCGAAACCATGTGAATAATACAAAGTCTTACCTGGTGTAAGGTATGGCTTGATCTTTGGCCAGCAAGCAATCTGACCGGCATCAGAAAGCAACATACAGATGACAGTACCCTTCTCAGCAGCTTCCTCAATAGAGAACAAAGTCTTGCCTGGTACCCAGCCATCCTTCAAACACTTCTCGTAGGTCTTACCCTGACGCTGTCCGACGATGACGTTGAAACCATTATCGCGAAGGTTACAAGCCTGACCAGGACCCTGGATACCATAACCGATAACTGCGATAGTTTCGTTCTTCAATACTTCACGTGCTTTCTCCAATGAAAATTCATGACTGGTGACAACAGTTTCCATTACGCCACCGAAATTCATTTCTGCCATAATTTTTATTTTTTTTGTGCGGCTTGCCGTTTGTGGAGCCGCGGGTTATACTTGTCCATACGGATGCGAGCTGTATTCTTATCCAAAGAGAGCCTGTTTGATCCGTCCACCACCTACACGAGGAAGCGGCACTGGGTTTATTTTTTATTTCGAGTGCAAAGGTAATGAATTTCTATGAAACTACCAAATTTTTCTTTCATTTTTTTATAAATTTCACCTTACTCCTTACAACTTCCACCTCAATATCGCTATTTTGGCTTATTTTTGTTATTTTTATGCAAAATTCTTCCGTTATTTGAGGTTCGTTAACAGAAGCGTCTTTTTCTGTTTTTCCCTCATCATCTACCTTCTCTACGTAGAAATTCAGCTGATCGCCCTGATGACTCTCTGCTACGTATGCGATTTCGAAGCGCTGTAAAAAATGAGTCTTGTAATAATCCAGGTCAAAAAGATCGAGTACATGCTCGATATATTTCACAGAATTAATATGGCCATTTACATCCACATCATTATAATAGGTATGAATAGTACGTACCAATTCTGCATCCTTACCCATCTTGACACGAGAGCTGGCTGCAATAGGACAAGGTTTCTCTGTTTCTATATATTCCTTGATAAGTCCATCATGGATACTGAAAATATCCACGGGCTGACGGGTCTCTGTATCAATCATCGCCCAGACACTTTTACCATAGCCATATACCTTCTCTGCTTCAGAACCATTCGAAACAGATGCACAGATCTTAAAGTTTCGGCTAGTGAAGTATTTCATCGCACTCTCTACCCAGGTCTCTACATAAAACTTATCATAAGACTTTGGCATTTCCTGCATCTCAATAGCGAGACGACTCAAGACCCAGGTTTTATGTCGGGGCATCAGATAGTTCATTCCATAACCACGATCGTTACTATGGAAATCGGCAGCATTCAGAAGATGATTTCCCAAATGCCCCATAAACAGACGACTTGCAAAATCGCAATGGAAAGGTTCTGCCAGAAACTCGTAGCAACCTACCTTATCTAATAATTCCTGTTTCATATTCTTCGGTTTTTGATTTATTGTTTTATACCTTATTATATATATAACGAAGCCACCTATATTTTTATTACATACAAGAAACTAAAAAATCCCTCTGCTCTTGGTCTTCCAACCAGGTAAGCAAAGGGATTTTCCTCGTTTAAATCTGTTTGTTCCAGAATCAATATATTCTTTCAGAATTCCTGTCCGAGACTATTCTTCTGAATTCTTTTTCAGATAATCAGAGATAGGCTCATCGAAGCTTCTTGTAACGGCAATTCTACCACTTCTACTGTACTGCAAAAGACAATCAAAACTGTTGAGCTGATGGAAAAGATCAGCGATATCCTCAGTAAGACCCGCCAAGAGCACAGTACTGTAGGTAGGATTCACCTCCATCATACGGGCATCGTGCTTGCGGATAGTACGGGAAACCTCAGGATTCTCCAAGAGGATAGGAGTAGAAATCTTGTAGAGTGCTACCTCGTGGATGAAAATCTGATCATCTGCATAATAATCACTCTTCACCACATCAATTTTCTTCTCTATTGCCTTGTTGATTTTCTCAATCTGCTCAGCATCACTCCATACCGTGATAGTATATTTGTGGATGTTCTTGATACTGCTAGCCGACACATTCAAGCTCTCGATATTCACCTGTCTTCTTGTAAATACAGCGGTAATCTGATTCAGGATACCTGCAATATTCTCAGAATAGACAAGCAATGTATATAATTTCTTATCGTTGTTATTCTCCATTTTATTTCTATTATTTAAAATGCATAGTTACCACCTTATTATATATATAGCCGAAAGCCATTAATAGTGGAGCTCAAGCAGCATTTCGTCCACACTCTTTCCCGGCAGAGTCATAGGAACAATATCCTCATCTTCCTTGATGGCACATTCCAAAAGGTAAGGGCCCTTGGTGCTGATCATCTTCTCAACCTTCGCCTTCAGATCCTTGCGGTCGATTACCACATCGTAAGGAATACCATAAGCCTTGGCAATTTCCTCATAACGAGGGTTCAGCATGTGGGTGAAAGAGCGACGTCCCTCAAACATCAAATCCTGCCACTGGCGTACATTGCCCAGATAGTTATTGTTCAAGAGAATCATCTTCACTGGTGCCTGCTGCTCCATGATGGTACCCAATTCCTGGATGTTCATTTGGAAACCGCCATCACCGAAGAAGCAGCAGATGGTACGGTCTGGTGCGCCGAATGTTGCACCGATAGCAGCAGGAAGACCGAAGCCCATGGTTCCGAAACCACCACTGGTAACAATACTCAGTTTCTTGGTAAACTTGAAATAGCGGCTACTGATCATCTGGTTCTGACCTACGTCGTTCACGAGAACAGCCTCATTATTGGTAGCTTCAGTCACCACATTGGTCACCTCACCCATCAGCAGAGGGCCTTCAGTAGGATGAATATCCTTCTCGATAACTTTCTCCTGCTCCTGCTTGCGATATTCCTCGAAGGAATCTCTCCACTCGCGATGAACATTCTTGTTCAAGAGACGAGTGATGGCAGGCAGGGTCTGCTTGCAATCGCCAATCACAGCCACATCAGTCTTGATGACTTTATCGATTTCCGACTTATCAATATCAAGATGGATAATCTTAGCCTGCTTAGCATATTTAGAAGGAACGCCCGTGATACGGTCGCTGAATCGCATGCCGATGGCTATGAGCACGTCACACTCCTGAGTCTTCATATTGGTAGCATAAGAACCATGCATACCGAGCATACCCATATTAAGCGGATGGTTGCTAGGAAGAGCAGAAAGACCAAGCAGGGTACGACCAGCCGGAATATCAGCCTTCTCCAGGAATTCAACCAGTTCATTATGAGCACCACCGAGTTCTACGCCATGACCGACGAGAGCGAAAGGGCGCTTTGCCTGATTGATGAGTTCAGCAGCTTCAGCTACAGCCTTTTCATCAATTTTCGGATATGGATTATAAGATGTAACCTTCTCACATTTCACCGGTTCCCACTCACAAGTAGCAATCTGGGCGTTCTTGGTAAAGTCGAGTACCACAGGTCCCGGACGACCGCTACGAGCGATGAAGAAGGCACGGCTTACAGCCCATGCCACATCCTCAGGACGACGAATCTGATAAGACCACTTAGAGATAGGCTGGGTAACGCCCACCAGGTCAACTTCCTGGAAGGCATCAGTACCCAAAGCGCCCACACCCACCTGTCCGGCGATGACCACGATAGGTGTAGAATCCATCATGGCATCCGCAATACCGGTGAGCGTATTAGTTGCTCCAGGACCACTGGTAACGAGAGTAACACCCACTTCGCCGCTGACTCGGGCGTAGCCCTGTGCAGCGTGAGCAGCAGCCTGCTCGTGACGAACCAAGATGTGATCGAACATCTTCTTCTCTCCTCTCGTGTAACCATACAGTGCATCAAACACTGGCATGATGCTACCACCTGGGTAACCGAAGATGGTCTTAACCCCTTCGTTATGCAGGGAGCGCATCAATGCTTCAGCTCCTGTTATTACTTCTTTTGCCATTTATCTATATCTTATTCTGAATAATTCAAAAACTTTATTTTCTTTGTTGTCAAAGACAAACCTTCTTGCCTGGGAAACCAGGAAAGGATTAGTCAATGATTCTTACACCACCCTTATCAGCAGAGCTTACGCTCTGTGCGTATGCACGCAAAGCCTTACTAACCTGACGATTACGCTTCAGCGGCTGCTGTGGACGTGCAGCAAGTTCATCGTCGGAAAGCTTCACATTGATAGAGCGGCTAGGAATATCGATAACAATGATATCGCCATCCTTGATTTTGCCGATGTTACCACCAGCAGCAGCCTCTGGGCTAATGTGACCGATACTCAAGCCAGATGTACCTCCTGAAAATCGACCATCTGTGATGAGGGCACACTCCTTACCGAGGTGACGGCTCTTGATGTATGAAGTTGGATACAGCATCTCCTGCATTCCAGGACCACCCTTAGGCCCCTCGTGTGTGATGACAACACAATCACCAGAATTCACCTTGCCACCAAGAATACCCTCGCAGGCATCTTCCTGAGAATCGAAGCATACAGCAGGCCCCTCGAAATGCCAGAGTATAGGATCAACACCTGCGGTCTTCACTACGCAACCATTCTGTGCGATATTACCGAAGAGTACAGCAAGACCACCATCCTTGGTATAAGCATGTTCGAGATTACGGATACAGCCATTCTCTCTATCTGTATCAAGACTCTCCCACTGTGCATCCTGACTACCCATCTGAGTAGAGAATTTTCTGCCAGGAGCAGAATGATAGATGCGGTCAGCCTCAGGATCAATCTCGGCACCTGTGATATCGTATTTCTTCATCTGTTCATCGAGAGTCTTGCCATCCACACGCTTCACAGCACCATTGATAAGGCCACCCTTATTAAGTTCATTCAGGATACCCAGGATACCACCGGCACGGTTACATTCCTGAACGCTATACTTCTGAGTATTAGGACTCAACTTGCAGAGGCAAGGAACCTTGCGACTGAGCTGATCGATATCTTCCATCTTGAAATCGGCATCTGCTTCCTGAGCCACAGCCAAGAGATGGAGAACAGTATTGGTACTACCACCCATTGCGATGTCGAGAGTCATGGCATTGAGGAAGGCATCACGGGTAGCAATGCTACGTGGCAATACGCTCTCATCGCCATCCTCATAATAAGCGTAGGCATTCTTCACAACCTGACGAGCCGCAGCCTTGAAGAGTTCGATGCGATTCTTGTGAGTAGCGAGAATGGTTCCGTTTCCAGGAAGACTCAAACCGATAGCCTCTGTGAGAGAATTCATAGAGTTAGCGGTAAACATACCAGAGCAGCTACCACATCCAGGGCAAGCACACTGCTCAATCTGCTTCATTTCCTCATCGCTGACACTGGTATCAGCACCCTTAATCATAGCGGTAATCAAGTCAGCATTCTCGCCTTTCCAGCGACCTGCCTCCATCGGACCACCAGAACAGAACACTGTAGGAATATTCAGACGCATAGACGCCATCAACATACCTGGGGTAACCTTATCACAGTTGGAAATGCAGATCATAGCATCAGCCTTGTGCGCATTCACCATATATTCCACAGAATCAGCAATAATATCGCGACTTGGGAGTGAATAGAGCATTCCGTCGTGACCCATAGCGATACCGTCGTCAACAGCGATGGTATTGAACTCAGCTGCATAGCAACCCATAGCTTCAATTTCCTTCTTGACAATCTGACCGATTTCGTGAAGATGAGTATGTCCTGGAACAAACTGTGTGAAGCTGTTCACGATGGCGATGATAGGTTTGCCAAACTGCTCATATTTCATACCTGCAGCTACCCAGAGTGCCCTGGCACCTGCCATTCTTCTGCCTTCAGTACAGACGCTACTTCTTAATGGATGTTTCATATCGTTATTATCTCTTTATATTATCTTGTTCTTTATTGCCAGAAGGTCTCTCTCAAGCCTTCTTCTTACAATTTTGACTGCAAAGATAGTGAGAATTTATGAAACAAACAACAAAATCCGCAAAAACTTTCAATTTTTGCGGATTTTTGTTAGAAAATAAGCTAAATTGCTTACAATTTATTAGAACCATTACACAAAAGCAGCCCGATTGTGCAATAATACAAGGGTCCATATATGTCTTATACAAACAGATTAGAGTTCAAAGACTTCGGCAGAACGAGCCTTCACCTCAACCTGCTTGTTACCAGCACCAGCTCCTTGTGCTTCCACCTGGAGTTTCAGCATACGAGGCAAGGCATTCATCACCTTGAGCCAGGTTTTACCGGTCTTGGAATCCTTTACCACGCTGGTGCCCACATACATCTTAAGAGCCGCAGGAAGGTTCAGGCTAGATACAATATAAGTATCACCGGAATGCTGACCAAACATCTTCTGCATCTTGTAACTCTCGGTGAGTCGGATTTTCTCCGAATTATCGAAGTAGATCATATCCGGGTTCCAGTTATGATAACCATCCTTGCAGAGCAGAGGCGCATAAGAAGTCATTTCCACGACATCTCCGTTACGCTCCACATTACAGAGATGAATACCCTCTGCCAAAGCGCGGTCTAATTCATTATTGCCATTTGCAGCATACTCGCCCAGATACACCTTCGGAGCCTTACGGTCGTAATGATCGTAGTAATCCTGATGATTGATAAACCATCCTGGCTGCTCATAATAGTGCTCATCTACCGCATCAATCCATTTTTTATTCTCCTTTGCAATCTTCCAGCCCTCGATATAGTCGGAAGATGGACTATGGAATGGACCTACAGTACCTACTACTTCAATTTCCGGATACTTCTCCTTGAGAGCCTTGCAGATCATCAGATAGCGCTGTTCGAAATCGGTGGAGATCAGATCTTCGTTTCCGATACCTACCATCTTGAGATTGAAAGGAGCCGGATGTCCGGCATCCGCTCTCATCTTTGCCCACTTCGATGTGGCAGGCTCACCATTCGCCCACTCAATCAGGTCGAGAACATCCTGTACATACTTTGGCATTTCTGCCATTGGGATTCCGCCCTGCTGTCCGCAGATGCCCTGCGCATTAGGCTGGGAATTCTGACAAGGTACACCAGCAGCCAATACTGGCAGAGGCTCAGCGCCCATATCCTCACACCACTGGAAATACTCGAAGAATCCCAGCTTACGGGTCTGGTGATAGTTCCAGATATTGAGAGCCGGCTTTCGGTCTTTCAGTTCACCAATACTCTCCTTCCAATGATAGATGTTGCCGAGTCCCTGTCCGTGGAGCATACATCCACCAGGGAAACGCACGAAGCGAGGCTTCAGCTCTGCGATGGTCTCAGCAAGATCCTTTCTCAGACCATGACCTTTGTAGGTATCCTGCGGCATCAGGCTCACCATATCTACGGCTACCTTTTCCTCTCCCTTAGGCAAGAGGGCAAAACGGGTATCCTTGCCCAGTTCACCTTTATATTTGTCTGTGATGACAAGCTGCGCCTTGTATTCAGCCCAATCAGGTCCCTGCACCTTCAGCTTAGCCTGGGCTATCGGAAGTCCTTCCTGATCTACGAGTGCTACAGTAAGCTGCTTTTTCTTGCCGTCGATACAACGGGCATACAGACTCACTTCGTAAGCGGCACCACGCTTGATGACGATTCCCTCCCATCCTATATTATAAATAGGTGTAGATGAGAGGATGGCATAATGCGGATTATTCACGCTTACCCCATTTTCTGTAGAAATGATGGCAGAAGAGGATGACGATACTGAAGAAGATGCTGAAGAAGATGAAGCCTCAATTCCCATCCAGGCAGTTGCAGCATTCCAGCCTTTTCGCTCACCATTGTATTCGAAGTCGCCATTCTGCAGGAGTTCTGCACAGAGTCCGCCATCGGCAGCTCTGCTGATATCCTCGAAGAAGATGCCGATAAGCTTGTCGCTGATGCGATGACTCTTCTGCGGATTCACTGTGAGCTTAGCCGTGAAAGCATCTGCTGCATCCGCCTCCTTTACCATTTTAGCGTGCTGAAGGACAGCCTCCTCACCTTGCTCATTCTTGATTTTCTCCTCTACATCAGCGATATAAGCCTTCAGATCAGCCTCATTCTTAGGCAGTTTTCTACTGTTTTCCTTTGCTTCCTCAGCCAGAGCCTTATGCCAGGCACGGATATAGTTCAGATGAATGGCCGGAATCTCGAAGTCGTTACCCTCTATCAGTTTACCATTGATGGTAGCCGTATCGCGCTGCCAGAGGATTTCATCTGCAGCAGCTTCCAGCGAATCTTCCTCGAAGGTGCGGAAATCCTTGTCGGCATGAACGTATCTTTTGCCTTTCTCCGTCTTCAGATAAAGGTCGAAGGTTCCATCTTCCATCTGATAGGCAGCCACATCACTGATATTCTTCTCCTTCATGATAGGATAATCCTGTGGTCGCCAAGTTACAAGATCTTCAGAATAAGCCACAGCAAACTGTGGTGAGGTCTTATTTACACTCCAAAGAGCCCGCCAAGTACCATCATTTGCCTTGAGAACGAATGGGCGATACATCTTTTTCTCACTGCCCCAAGGTCCGAAGTCAGAGGCACAGAGCTGCCCTACATCCACCCATCTTTCATCGTCTGTAAGATAAGCGAGATGCAGTCCCTGATTGGGAGCTGGCGAATACACGAAGATCTGGCAGATAGAATCCTTGCCCACAATGGTATAGGCAGGCGCATCCTTATCTGCAACAGACAAAGTCGCCTTATTAACTTGTTTCTTGGCAGCTGGCATTTGAGTCTGCTTTCTGACAGGAGTCAGCGCCACAGCTTGGGTCATAGCCAACAGGGCAGCCGAGAAGAGTAGATACTTTGGTTTCATCATATTACTTCTTATTTATTTTTTGTTTGTTTTTAGATTCTCAATTGTATTACATTACATATACGATGATACGACTTAAAAATCGTATAAAGTTAATAAAAAAGGGGTAGAATGCTTCACAGCAACCTGCCCCCAACCTAACAACTAAACCTAATAAACTCCCTAATGGAATAGAGAATTCTAATCATAAATTTCTTTTTTTCCTGCGGCAAGCGTATTCTTCATCAGCGAGCAGATGGTCATCGGACCCACTCCGCCCGGTACTGGAGTGATGAAAGAACACTTTTCTGCCACTTCATCGAACTTCACGTCACCATTCAGGCGGAATCCGCTTTTTCTGGTGACGTCAGGAACACGAGTCGTACCCACGTCGATGACAACAGCTCCCGGTTTCACCATATCGGCTGTTACGAAATCAGGCTTACCGATAGCCGCAATGATAATATCCGCCTCCCGGCACTCCTCCTTCAGATTTTTGGAGTGCGAGTGGCACACGGTAACCGTAGCATCTCCATACTGCTTCTGCATCATCAGCTGGGCCATAGGCTTGCCCACGATGTTGCTTCTGCCCAGGATAACACACTTCTTACCGCTGGTTTCTATCTGATAATGCTGCAGCAGGGTGAGGATTCCAAGCGGAGTAGCCGAGATGAAACTAGGCATACCCAGCGACATTCTACCCACATTCACGGGATGGAAGCCATCCACATCCTTGCGATAGTCTATCGCCATGGTAATCTTCTGCTCGTCGATGTGCTTCGGCAAAGGCAGCTGCACGATGAAACCATCCACGTCAGCATCCTTGTTGAGCTTATCTACACACAGCAGAAGCTCCTCCTCAGTAACATTCTCCTCAAAACGGATCAGCGTAGATTTGAATCCGCACTTTTCGCATGCCAGAACCTTGTTCTTCACATAGGTTTCGCTGCCACCATCGTGACCCACTAGCACAGCCACCAGATGTGGCTGCTTGCCTCCTGCGGCTACAATCTGAGCCACCTCCTGGGCAATCTGTTCCTTTATGGCGGCTGCTGTAGCCTTTCCGTCTATTAGCTGCATCTTACTTTTTCTGTTTTAAGATTTTTACATTGATAAGCTTCGAGTCTTGGCTCTCTGCTTCAGTATTACATACCTGGCATCTTAGGCATACCTGGCATACCCTTCATACGCCCCATCATCTGCGCCATCTTGTTGCCAGTCATCATCTGCATCATCTTGCGTGTCTGTTCAAACTGCTTGATGAGCTTGTTTACCTCCTGGATATTGGTACCAGAACCCTTGGCGATACGCTGGCGGCGAGATGTATTGAGGATAGATGGATTGGTACGCTCCTTAGGAGTCATACTCTGGATGATAGCCTCGATACCCTTGAAGGCATCCTCTGGGATATCAACATCGCGGATAGCCTTGCCTACACCCGGAATCATCGCAGCCAGATCCTTGATGTTACCCATCTTCTTGATCTGCTGAATCTGATTGTAGAAGTCATTGAAATCGAACTGGTTCTTGCGAATCTTCTTCTCCAACTTCTTAGCCTCCTCCAGGTCAAACTGCTCCTGTGCGCGCTCTACCAGCGAAACCACGTCACCCATTCCGAGGATACGGTCTGCCATTCGGGCAGGATGGAACACATCGATAGCCTCCATCTTCTCGCCGGTACCGATAAACTTGATAGGCTTGGTAACCACGGTGCGGATACTGAGGGCAGCACCACCACGGGTATCACCATCGAGCTTGGTGAGAACTACACCATTGAAGTCGAGGCGGTCGTTGAACTCCTTGGCTGTATTTACAGCATCCTGACCCGTCATTGAGTCAACTACGAAGAGTGTCTCATCCGGGTTGAGATGATTCTTGAGGTTGCTGATTTCCTGCATCATCTGCTCATCCACAGCCAATCGACCGGCAGTATCGACGATGACCACATCGTTGCCGTTGGTCTTAGCCTGCTGCAAAGCGTGGTCAGCGATGCTGAGTACATCCTTGTTATCAGGCTCACTATATACAGGCACACCCACCTGTTCACCTACTACATGGAGCTGCTGGATAGCAGCAGGACGATATACGTCGCAAGCCACGAGCAAAGGCTTCTTGCCTTTCTTGTTCTTGAGCATATTGGCAAGCTTACCGCTGAAGGTAGTCTTACCAGAACCCTGCAAACCACTCATCAGGATTACAGCAGGGCGACTTTCCAAATGCAATGGAGCTTCCTCGCCTCCCATCAGCTCAGCGAGTTCGTCGTGAACCAACTTCACCATCAACTGGCCTGGCTTCACGGCTGTCAAAACATTCATGCCGAGTGCTTTTTCCTTCACCTTGTTGGTGAATTCCTTGGCAACTTTATAGTTAACGTCGGCATCGAGGAGTGCACGGCGCACATCCTTCATGGTCTCAGCCACGTTGATTTCGGTAATTTTACCCTCACCCTTCAGAATTTTGAAGGAACGTTCTAGTCTATCACTTAAATTTTCAAACATGTTCTTAATTGTACTTTTTTATTTCGGGCACAAAGTTACGAACTTTTTCCGAGAAAGCCAACTCAATCTCGATTATTTTTCATTTTCTTGCTCTTTTGCTTCATTTTGAACATTTGGAAGCGTTTTCTCTGATAATTCCTGCCTGGTCTCATCCTGCTTTTCCAAAGTTTCTTTCTTGTTAGCGCTCAGATTGATAGGATTTTTCAGTTCATACTTCTTTCCCGTAGCCTTTTCGTAGGCAGAGACGATAGGATCCTTTCTGTCCATCTTCTTGAAGATTTCCTGAGCCTGCTTCTTGTGCTTCCGGTCGCGGCTGCCCTGCTTGTCCATCCAGCCGAAGGCATCGAAGCCGATTCCTCCCGGTGATGTTGGCACAGAATTCACCTTCTCTTGTATCTGCTCTTCCATATTGTCGATATGCTCCTGGTTCTTTCCCCAAACGGTCACTTCGCCAATCTGTTTGGCTTCGGGAAGGAGAAAAACGGTATCAGGCAACTCCTGATAGCGGATGGTTGCCTTGATATAGCCCGGTTTGGATACGGTAGCAGAATCAAACTGGTAGCGCATGTTCCAGTAGCCCCGATAGTCAGTACGCGCCCAATGGTTATTATTCGTATGAATGAGGGCTTCCCTGATAGGCACATGATCCTCGGCAGATGCGATGACGCATGTTTTCTGCGCATAGACCATGGAAGCCATCGACAGCAGGGTTATCATCAAAAATATAATTTTCTTCATAATCTTTGCTTTTTTGTAGGCAAAAATAACAAGAATCATTCATTCCGCAAAATATTGCAATAGATATTAACCAGATTAAGCAGATATTAACCTCTACGAGCAGGTACCTTCTTTTTCGATACGCTTGGCTTCTTCCAGGAGCTTGATGGCATCCACATACTGTGCAATACCCTGAGCCACCTCCTTGGCAGCCTTCATCGCCAGCACTACGGTCTGAGGGCGATGCACCACATCACCACCTGCGAATACGCCACGGCGGGTAGTCATTCCGAAAGGACGATCTACCACCTTTACATATCCCTTCTCATCCACCTCGATTCCGGCAGTAGTAGAAACAATGCGGTTGGCAGGGCGCGAACCGATAGCGAGATAGATTCTATCAAATTTCTCTACCCTTTCGCCCTCAGGTGTATTCAGCACGCAGCTTCCCAGTCTGCCATTCTTGCCCTTCAGGAAGGCTTCTACGGTAGTTTTCCATTCAAACTTCACACCTTCCTTTACAGCATCCTCGTATTCGCTCTTGATGGCAGGCATTTCCTCCTGGGTCTTTCTGTACAATACGGTAACGTCAGCACCCAGACGGATGGCTGTACGGGCAGCATCCATCGCCACATTTCCACCACCGATTATGCCTACCTTCTCGCCATCGCGCAAAGGAACCATATCGCGGGGCAAAGCACCTTCGTTATAGGAATTTACATTATGCAGGAAGTAGGTACTCTGGCTTACACCATGGAGCTTGCTGCCCGGTGTAGAGTCCATATTCTGAGGCACGTTGGTACCGGTACCCATGAAGATGGCATCATAACCGGCACGGAAGAGACTGTCGATGGTGACATTATTCTCACCCACCATACAGTTGGTGATAAACTGCACGCCCAAGGCTGCAATCTTGCTCACCTCATCGCGCACCACAGTCTTTGGCAAGCGATACTCCGGAATACCGTACATCAGTACGCCACCCGGTTCAGCCTGTCCTTCAAAAATCGTTACATTGAATCCCTGTCTTGCCAAATCACCGGCTACGGTAAGTCCTGCAGGACCCGAACCGATTACAGCCACTCTACCACGGGTTTTCTGTGGCAGGAGCTCACGGGAGAGTTTCATCTTGGTATCGAAGTCAGCGATAAACTGCTCCAATTTACCAATCTGTACAGGTTTTCCCTTCTTGCCGAGCACACAATGTCCCTGGCACTGCTTCTCGTGTGGACACACGCGTCCGCAGATAGCCGGCAGATTGCTCTTGGCATTGATGATGCTCATCGCAGCACCCATGTTACCCATCGACAGTTCGTGTACGAAATCCGGTATATCGTTTTCAATAGGACATCCCTTCTTACACTGCGGAATCTTGCAATGCAGACATCTCTTGGCTTCCTCAATCGCCTCTCGGGTAGTGAATCCCTCGTTTACCACCTGAAACATGCTAGGCTGTTCAGCTGTGTTATTCTGTTGATCAATCTGTTCACTCATAATCTACTACTCTTCTTTGTCTTCTGTTTTTTCCTATTTCTGCTGCTTGATTTCGATGTCTTCCTTCACATGATTTCTGATTCTGGTGAGGAAGAGTTTCATGCGCTTGGCATCCTTGTGATCAATGATGTCGATGAGTTCAGCCAGTTCTTCGCGAATCTGGGCCACCTGTCCAGATGTATATGGGTTGAAGAGGATTTCCTGCAAGAGATAGTCATCCTCGTTCAATACGCCCTTGGCTATCTGCATGTGGCGCTTGAAGGTGGTACCAGGAGCATCCTGATGCTTCATCACCGCCGCAAAGGCAAAAGTGCTGACAAACGGAATACTCAGCGAGTAAGCCACCGTCTGGTCGTGCTCATCAAAGGTGTACTCATGCAGGCTCAGTCCGAGCTTCTGATAGAGATCCTTGAAGAAAATCTTACCCATATAGTCGCCCTCCTTGATGATGACCGCATTCTCCTCGGAGAGCTGGTTCAGGTTGGCGAATGTAGGACCGAACATCGGGTGGGTGCTCACGTAGCGGAAGCCGCTCTTGTCGTAAAACTCCTGCAATCCTGTCTTCACCGACGCAATGTCGCTGATGATACAGTCTTTAGAGAGATGTGGCAGCAACTCCTCGAATGCCGGGATGGTGTATTTCACGGTTACGGCATTGATGACGAGTTCCGGGCGGAACATCTCCACCTCCTCCATCTTGGTGAAACGGTAGCAGTTATAGGTGAAGCGCAGTCGCTTGGCATCCTTTTCATACACAGCCACCTCGTGGTCGAAGCTGAGCAGGTCGATGAAAAAGCTTCCCATCTTTCCTGCTCCCATTATCAAAATTCTCATTTCTTTATATTGTGAAGAATGAAGAGTGAAGGCCGAAGTCTTTCGTCCTCTACTCTTCACTTAATTTATTTCTGATTCAGGATTTCCAACTGCTGGCGAACACTCTCCTCGTGGATATGCTCAAAGATCTGGGCAGCAAACTCTGGGCTCATTCCGCAGAGTGAAGCCTGGGCACCACGCTTCTCGAGAATCTCGTTGTAGCGGTTGGTCTGTACAATTGTCATATTGTGCTCCTTCTTGTAGGTACCGATTTCGCGGCATACACGCATACGCTTGGCAAGAAGATCCATCAACTGGTTGTCGAACTCATCAATCTGACCACGCAGCTGATGCAGACCCTCTGTAGAATAATGCTCATCACGAACTACGAGGAGGCTCAGGATGTAATCCAGGATATCCGGAGTAACCTGCTGCTTGGCATCGCTCCATGCATCATCAGGAGAGCAGTGGCTCTCTACGATCAGACCGTCGAAACCCAGGTCCATAGCCTGCTGGCAGAGAGGAGCGATGAGGTCGCGGCGACCGCCGATGTGGCTAGGGTCGCAGATGATAGGCAACTGAGGAATGCGGCGGTGCAGCTCGATAGGAATCTGCCACATAGGGAGATTGCGGTAGATCTTCTTGTCGAAGCTGGAGAAACCGCGGTGGATGGCACCGAGTCGCTTGATACCAGCCTGGTTGATACGCTGGAGCGCACCGATCCAGAGCTCAAGATCCGGATTCACCGGGTTCTTCACCAGCACAGGAACATCCACGCCCTGAAGGCTGTCTGCCAGTGCCTGCATGGCGAATGGATTGGCAGAAGTACGGGCTCCCACCCACAGAACATCGATTCCATATTTCAAGGCGAGCTCCACATGCTCAGGAGTAGCCACCTCGGTAGCAGTGAGCATACCGGTCTCCTCCTTCACCTGCTTCATCCAAGGCAAGGCAGCCTCGCCATTTCCCTCGAAGCCTCCTGGTTTGGTACGTGGCTTCCATACACCAGCGCGGAACATGTGGCAGCCTTTAGCAGCCAGCTGCTTGGCGGTAGTCATAACTTGCTCTTCAGTCTCTGCAGAGCATGGGCCTGCAATGACGATAGGGCGTTCCTGATCACTAGGGAGATTCAATGGTTCTAATTCTAATTCCATAGTCGTATATTTTATTTTTTTTATTTTTTTACTTCCCAAAGACTTTTCTGATTCTTTCCAGCGCCTCCTTCATTTTCTCATCCTTGGCACAAAGGCTGATGCGGATGTATCGCTTGCCGTTGCTTCCGAAGATGAATCCTGGGGTAATGAATACGCGCGCCTCGTGGAGAATCTTCTCTGTGAGGTCTTCTACATCGGTGTATTTCTCCGGAATCTTGCCCCAGAGGAACATGCCCACCTGGTTAGGATCAAACTTGCAGTCCAATACCTGCATGATCTGCTCGGCGATGTCGCGGCGGCGGCGATAGTTGGTGATGTTGTTCTCACGGTGCCACTCGTCGGTATTGTTGAGCATAGCCTCGGCAGCAGCGAGCTGGATTCCGCGGAAGCATCCGTTGTCGATGTTGCTCTTCACCTTCAGAATCCAGGAGATAAACTGCTTGTTGCTCGAAATCATAGCCACACGCCATCCCGGCATGTTGTGGCTCTTGCTGAGCGAATTGAATTCGATGCAGCAGTCCTTGGCGCCCGGCACCTGCATGATGCTCAGCGGATGCTCGTTGAGGATGAGCGAATAAGGATTGTCGTTCACCACCACGATGTTGTGGTCCTTGGCAAACTTCACGAGTCGCTCGTAGGTCTCCATCTTTGCCACGCCTCCGGTCGGCATGTTCGGATAGTTGGTCCACATCAGCTTCACGTGGCTGAGGTCCATCTTCTCCAGCGCCTCGAAGTCTGGCTGCCATTCGTTATCCTCGCGCAGGTCGTAATAGGTAATCTTAGTGCCGAGAATCTTGTTGATGGCAGTATAGGTAGGATAGCCTGGGTTTGGGATGAGCACCTCGTCGCCAGGGTTGCAGAAGGCGAGCGTAACGTGCAGGATACCCTCCTTGCTACCAATGAGCGGCTGGATTTCCGTAGCCCAGTCAAGATCCACGTCATACCATCTCTTGTAATAACCAGCCATCGCCTTGCGCAACTCCGGGATGCCCACCGTAGGCTGATATCCGTGTGCAGCAGGGTTATGGGCTACCTCGCAGAGCGTATCGATGGTCTGCTTAGAAGGCGGCATGTCTGGACTTCCGATGGCGAGGCTGATGATGTCCTGTCCCTCGGCATTAAGCTTAGCCACTTCCTTCAGCTTTCGGCTGAAGTAGTATTCCTGTATTTCTGTTACTCTATTGGCTGGTTGTATCATTTTTATTCTCTTTTATTTTGAAATGTTACTATTCTTTTTCCTCATATTCTCCCAGCACCGTGAGTTTCTTCACGAGTGGTGTGATGGCATCGATGCTCTGGCGATAGCGGGTCAGATTATCGAAGGTGAGATCCACGTAGAAGAGATATTCCCATTCATGACCGATGCTTGGCAGCGACTGGATCTTGGTGAGATTGATGTCGTAGAAGCTCAGGATGGTGAGAACCTTGGAGAGCGAACCCTTGTCGTGTGAAAGGCTGAAGACGATGCTCGCCTTGTTGGCCTTTTCGATAGGTCGGAGAAGAGCGGCCTTCTGCGGATTGCAGACCACGAGGAATCGGGTGTAGTTGTGCGGATTGTCGTGGATTCCCTCCTGCAGCACCTTCATGCCATACATCCTGGCAGCGTAGGCAGAACAGATGGCTGCCCATCCGTGAACCTGGTGCTGGGCGATGAATGCGGCAGAACCTGCGGTATCCTCAGCCTCCACCGCCTTGAGATCAGGATGGTTGGCGAGGAACTTGCCACACTGCATCAGCGCCACAGGATGAGAGTGAACCTCCTGCAGGGTGCTCCAGTCGTCGGAAGGCAGGCAGCAGATGCTGTGCTCGATGTGGAGCTTGTGCTCACCCACCACGGTGGTTCCGCTCTCCCGGAGCAGCTCGTAGTTGTGGAGCAGACTGCCGGCGATGGTGTTCTCGATGGCGCAGATGCCGATGATGGTAGGATCTCGCTTGATGTTCTCAAACACCTCCTCGAAGGTAGCGCAACAGATTAACTCTATCTGCTCGCCCTGGAAATACTCGTGGGCGGTAATGTCGTGGAAGGATCCCAACTCTCCTTGTATTGCAATTCTCTTCATTGTTTCACTCTCTTTTTTACATTATCTCCTGATTTTGGAAAACGGATTTTCGGAAAACGTTTTTTGAAAACAGATTATTTCGAAACGCCTATGGAAAAACGGATTCGAGTTTTACGAAAAACGGTCCTGCTCACAATAGAGCGGGACCGTTTCGATGATTTCAAGAATCTTATATCCTAAGTTGAAATATATACGCAACTTCCCGCTTTACAATTGCTTGCAAAGTAAAAGTAATAGCTAAAAAAGTAAGCGTTCAACTTTTCCATTTTCTTATTTCTTTATTTGTTATTCACTTATTGCTTCGAGCATCCGTCTTCAGAAAGACTCTGCTCTGCTGAGCCACTATCCTTGGAAGATGTAGCTCAGATGGAGTATCAACCGATGAAAGTCTCAACTCGTTTGCAAAAGTAACACTTTTCTTTGATACCGCCAAACAAATTGTCAGTTTTTTCTTTATTTTCCTTATATTTTCTGCTTTTCAGCATATTTTCAGCAGATTTTTATCAGAAAAAGCCCTAAACTGGCAGATTTTTATCAGCATTCGTATCATTTCGAAAGAACATTTACCGGCATTTTCAGACAATTAGTGACAATGTTCAGACAATTAGCGGCAATGCTCAGACAATTATCGGCAATGTTCTCTTCCTTCAGCCTTAAACTCTCCAGTAAGCTCCTCTATCTTCTCGGGATTCAGCTGCAGATATCTCTGCATATCCTTTCCGGCTCCCTCCTTATCGCCCATCTGCATCAGCAGATTGCCTCGCCTCAGCAGATTCTTGCTCAGTGCAGCCTTGTTCTCAGCATCCCCGCTGCAAGCTTCCGACCGCTTCTCCTGCTCCGCTATCTGCTGCGTAAGAGCTGCTACGAGCAGAACGGGATTCATATCATTCAAATCCATCATACCTCTTTTATATATTAATTTATATATTAACCTGAACCTTTATAGTGACCCCAAAACAGATAGTTCTGGGGTCGCTTATATATAATAATGTGTAATTGATCTGTTGGCGACCAGCATTTACTTGATGGCACCGATAATTTCAGTCACCGACTTGCAGCCGTGAGCATCAAGCCACTCGTTCATACCATCCTTCACCTTCTTGGTTACGGCAGGATCGATGAAGTTGGCAGTACCGATTTCGATGGCTGTAGCACCGCACATCATAAACTCGATGGCATCCTTGGCATTCTGGATACCGCCCAGTCCTACTACCGGAATCTTCACGGCATGGGCCACATCGTAAACCATACGCAATGCCACCGGCTTGACGCAAGGACCGCTCAAACCGCCTGTACGGATGCTCAGCAGCGGCTGGCGCTTCTCGATATCCACCGCCATACCCATCAGGGTGTTGATGAGTGAAACAGAGTCGGCACCCTCAGCCTCTACCGCACGGGCGATGTCGGCAATGCTGGTTACGTTAGGCGAAAGCTTCACAATCAAGGTCTTGTCATACACCTTGCGCACCGCCTTCACCACGCTTGCAGCCCCCTCGCAGGTAACACCGAAAGCCATACCGCCATCCTTTACGTTAGGGCAGGAAATATTCAGCTCGATGGCAGGAATCTTATCCAGCTCATTCACGCGTGCAGCACACTCCGCATAGCTCTCAGGCGAGTGTCCGCTCACGTTTACGATCATATTGGTATCGATGTCCTTGATCTGAGGATAGATGTGCTCGCAGAAGTACTCCACACCCTTGTTCTGGAGACCCACGCAGTTGAGCATTCCCTGTGGAGTTTCAGCCATGCGTGGATAGTCATTTCCCTCGCGTGGTTCCAGGGTAGTACCCTTTACGATGATACCTCCGATTTCCTCCAGCGGAACGAAATCAGCAAACTCCAATCCGTAGCCGAAAGTTCCCGATGCAGTCATCACTGGATTCTTCAGCTTCAAATCCTTTATATTTACACTTAAATCAGCCATAATCTTTCTTAATCAAATAATATTCTATTACAATTATCTACCAGAAGCATCTGGTTTAGATATCCCAGGTGAGCTGCTTGATGTTGATGACCGGACCATCCTTGCAAACGCACTTATGTCCCTCGGTGGTCTTCTCCACGCAGCAGAGGCAGGCACCTACGCCACACGCCATCTTGTTCTCCAGGGAAACCTCGCACTCCACACCAGCCTTCTTGGCAAAGCGAGCCACGCTCACCATCATCGGCTTCGGACCGCAGGTAGAAATCATGTCAAACTGCTCGTTCTCCAGCACAGAGTGATTGGTTACGAAACCCACCTCGCCGGCAGAGCCATCCTCGGTAGTGATGCATACCTTTCCTATCTTGGCAAACTCATCCAGCTCCAGCAGGTCGGAAGCCTTGCGGGCACCCAGCAGGAAGGTTACATCTGCACCAAACTCCTTGATGAGTTTTCCGAAGTAGAGCAGCGGAGCCACACCTACGCCACCACCCACAAGAAGATACTTCTGGCTCTTCTCTGTAGGCATGGTGAAACCATTGCCCAGAGGCAGCATACAGTTGAGCGTATCGCCAGCCTGAAGCTTTCCGAGCTGGCGGGTTCCGTCACCCACCATGGCAACGAGCAGCCAGAGCTGGTTGGTTTCTCTATCCACGAAATTGATGGAGATAGGACGGCGAAGCATGGTGGCAGGCGAATGATCTACCTTTACTTCTACGAATTGTCCAGGCAGGATTTCCGGCAGAGACTTCTCGTCGGTAAGCTTAATCAATACGTGCTTATCGCTGAGTGCTTCTACAGAAACCACCTTAAGGTCTAGAACATATTTTTTCATCTTATTGCTATTTTAATGCTTGTTGTTAATGCTTGCTGTTATACCTATTTTATATATAGGCAGTGCAAAGGTACAACAAAATTCGAACTTCACAAAGAGAAAGAGCGATTTTTTCAGCTCCCCTCTTACTTTATTCCCTCTTTACTTCCGACAGCAGAGCACCGGCCTATTTCTTCGGAACGAAAGTCTCCCAGGTCTGATCATCGTAGAAGATGCGGATCTCGGTAATCTTGCGTTGCGGTTTGTCCACATATTTAACCGCTGCATTGGCGATATTTTTAGGTGTCCTTTTTACACCGTGTGTTTGAGGCTGGTCAAAGAGCGATGGAGAAGTAGGGGAGTCGGATCCCTCGCTGCCCCCGAAATCCAGGGTAGGCTCCACCACGCCGCCAGCGCCACCTATGCCCCCATGGCTTCCGCCCATGCCTGCTGCCGAAGCACCTGTACCAGCCACACCTACAGCGTCTCCATACATATCGAGCGAATCATCGTCCGCTCCTTTTTCACCTCTGGCTGAAGCACCCGCCTGGGCACCTTCCACCTTATTAATATACATAGGAGGAGTACCATAAAGCAACCACTCAAGGTTCACCTGAGGCAACTTTTTCTTGATTGCATCCACGATGTCGAGCGATGGTTTTGTGCGATCATTGAAGATGCTGCTCAGGGTCGCTGTCGATTTTCCGATGAGCTGCGCGAAGTTCTGTTGGTTGAGGTGTTGGTCCTCCATGATCTGTCTGATTCTGTCTTTCATCACTATGTCTGAATTTGATTTTTTACGATGTTTTATTTCCGAACAGGGCCGTTTTTGCCCCATTTTTCTTAGATTTTACAAAGATAAAGCAAAAATTTGGTTTTACCAAACTTTTCGGGAAAAATTTTGTTTTTTAAACTTTAGGTTTGTATTTACAAATTTAAACTTCCAATCTTTACTTTCTTAGTTTTATGGTTTAGATTTACAAATCTAACTTTAGCAATCTAAAGCTTTTACAATGATATGCTTTACTTAAAACTCTTATTTCACTGAGTTTCAAACAATTTATTCCCTATAAATAGGCATTTCAGCCGCATTTATGCATCTTTCTTGCACAAAATGCCAAATAACAACCTTACAAAAAACAACAAAAATCTATAAATCACTGGGTTTCAATACGTTTTCGTTTCAATAACTCGTCTGCATATTTATACATTCATATTCCAAAACCGCACGATTTACATTTATATTTGTAAATTCACTCTCTTTTTTCTCCGATTTAGTTTTCTTTAGTTTAGATTCATAAATATAAAGAGCGATTTACAAAATACACATTTACATTACTAAACTATAGAAACATAAACCTTAATAAATGCAAACACTAAAAAAGAAGGGTCTGAGGATGGCAATTTTTTCCATTTTGAGCGTTTTCAAGCCCGTTGGTCGGGTTTTGCTCAAAAATGCGAGTATTGAAGGGGGTTATTTTCGTTAACTAGCTGATATTCATTATAGTTAACTGCGATTTCAGCGAAAACTGAAAAATGACCATCTAGATGAGAAATCCATCCAAACGAGAGATTCCACACGAGAAAAACAAAAAAAATAGCGCCCGTTTTCCCGATAACGAACGCTATTTTCACCACTTTCAGGAAGCTAAACGCCCTCCCCGATTCCAGATCATTTCATTTCTCCGACAAGACGAAGGAGGAGTAAAAATCAGCCTCTCTCCCACCCTCGCCCATCGACGGATTTTTGGAGCCGAAAAGCAGCCTAATGGAGGATGAAAAAGATGAGTTCCCTCATCAATTCGCCTGCCGAAGTAAACGGATTATCGATGCCCTTACTCTTCGCATCCACCTCTTTCAGCTTCTCGATAATCTGCATCACTTTCACTCCGGAATAGTTTCTCATTCCCATCGTATAATCGCGCACCGCCCAGGTTCCGCGCAAATCCAGGAATTTTGCAAGCTCACTTTCGTTCTGCTTATTCGGAGCATAATAGGCTATCATCAGATTCTGGAAATAACTGAAGAGCAACGGGAGGAGCGCATAGAGCGAACCCGACTTCGGGTTGCTGTCAAAATAGTTTATTATCTGATTTGCCTTGAATACATCACGCTGGATGATGGCGCTGCGAAGTTCGAAAGCATTAAAGTCCTTGCTCACTCCTATTTCACGTTCCACCACAGCCGGAGTCACCCGACGGTCGGAATCAGGAAGAGAGATAAGCAGCTTGTCGAGTTCGGAGGTGAGGCGATGAAGATCGGCTCCGATATGATCTGCCACCATCTGCACCGCCTTCGGTTCGATGGTTGCCTTGCGAGCCTTGAGATAGGTTTCGATGAAACCCGGAAGCTGACGGTCGTAGAGCTTCTTGCTCTCGAACACCACTCCCACCTGTTCGGCTCTCGGGATGAACTTCTTTCTGCGGTCGATACTGCCGTTTTTGTTACAGATGACGAGAACGGTGGATTTCACCGGTTTCTCGAGATACTTTTCCAGGGCATCCAGACTCTTCAGATTCTGTGCTTCTTTTACAATCACCACCCTGAATTCCGCCATCATCGGATATCCCTTACACTGATCCACCACCTGCACCGCCGTAGTATCTGCCCCGAAAAGCACGGTCTGGTTGAAGTCCCGCTCTTCCGGCTGGAGCACATTTTCGGCGATATAATCGCAGATCTTGTCTATATAGAAAGGTTCGTCGCCCATCAGAACATACACGGGCGCAAACTTCCGAGCCTTCAGATCTTTCATGATCGACTCGTAACTTATTGCATTTTTCTTTTCTGCCATTGATTTATTTTTTGTATCTTTGCACTGTGATTCCAGCCTGCCATTCATCTGTCTGCACAGAGAATCCAGCCTGCAATCCATTTGCAAAGGTACAAAAATAAATCGAACTATATATATAATAAGGTATAAAAAATGATTCGCTTGAACTTACCAACCTTCGAAATGAAGGTTTCGGGCACCAGACAGCAGCCCAAGATACTGGATGTGCTGCGCAGGAAATACGTAGCCATCACGCCCGAAGAATGGGTGCGCCAGCACTTCGTACACTATCTCATCGAGCACAAGGGCTACCCTGCCCCGCTGCTCGCCAACGAGATTCAGCTGAAATGCGGCGACAAGGTGCTGCGTGCCGACAGCGTGCTCTACAGCCGCGAACTCCGCCCCAGGATGATTATCGAATACAAGGCGCCGCATATCCCCATCACGCAGAAGGTGTTCGATCAGATTTCGGTATATAATCTCCTGCTCCACGTAGATTACCTGGTGGTGAGCAACGGACTGGAGCACTACATCTGCCGGATGGATTACGACGATAAAAAATATTTATTCCTCGAAGAGATTCCCGACTATTCTGATTTATTGACAATATAGAAAAATCAGACAGAAAGGCAGACACCCGGCTTCTCTCCCATCACTGCATCATCACCCCCAAAACGTCCCATTTATCCCCCTCCAAAATTTGCGTATTTCCGGCCAACAGTACAGTTGCTCAGAAATACGCAAATTTTGAAGGGCCTTTTTACCGCAAATTCAGTTATTTTTTAATAAAAATCGGCGCAAGATTTTGCATTCTACCTATTTATTATTACCTTTGCAGCAATTTAAATATAAAAAAGGTAATGGCAAAAGAAAATATAAAGATAGCCGTAGCCGGAACAGGCTATGTGGGATTGAGCATCGCCACGCTGCTGAGCCAGCATCACGAGGTGGTGGCTGTGGACGTGGTTCCCGAAAAGGTGGAACTCATCAACCACCGCCGCTCGCCTATCCAGGACGAATACATCGAGAAATACCTGGCGGAGAAAGAGCTCAACCTCAAGGCTACCACAGATGCAGCCACAGCCTACAGGGACGCCGACTTCGTGGTAATCGCCACGCCAACCAACTACGACCCCGTGAAGAACTACTTCGATACATCGCATGTAGAAGAGGTTATCCAGCTGGTCAAGGAGGTGAACCCCGATGCCATCATGGTCATCAAGAGCACCATCCCAGTAGGCTACACCGAGAACATACGCCGGAAGATGGGCAGCGAGAACATCATCTTCGCCCCGGAATTCCTGCGCGAGAGCAAGGCGCTCTACGACAATCTCTACCCTAGCCGCATCATCGTGGGCAGACCGGCAGGAGATGAGCGGCTCGACCAGGCGGCACATCTCTTCGCAGAACTCCTGCAGGAGGGAGCCATCAAGGAGAACATCGACACCCTCTTCATGGGGCTCACAGAGGCAGAGGCGGTGAAACTTTTCGCCAACACCTACCTGGCACTCCGGGTTAGCTACTTCAACGAGCTGGACACATACGCCGAGATGAAGGGACTCGATACCCAGGCCATCATATCGGGTGTGGGACTGGACCCTCGCATCGGCACCTTCTACAATAATCCATCGTTCGGATATGGCGGCTACTGTCTTCCGAAGGATACCAAGCAGCTGCTGGCAAACTATGCCGACGTGCCCGAGAATCTGATCCAGGCCATCGTAGAGAGCAACCGCACCCGCAAGGATTTCATCGCCGACCGAGTGCTCCACATGGCAGGCTACTACGATTATGCCAACCAGAACAACTACCGCGAGGAGGAAGAGAAGCCTTGCACCATCGGCGTGTATCGCCTCACGATGAAGAGCAAAAGCGACAATTTCCGCCAGAGCAGCATCCAGGGCGTGATGAAGCGCATCAAGGCAAAGGGCGCCCAGGTTATCATCTACGAGCCTACGCTGAAGAACGGAACCACCTTCTTCGGCAGCCGCGTGATAAATGACCTGGAGGATTTCAAGAAGCAGAGTCAGGCGATCATCGCCAACAGATACGATAAATGCCTCGATGATGTGAAGGAAAAAGTCTATACCCGGGATATCTTCCGAAGAGACTAACACCCTTAAAAGGGCAAAAGCTTTAAGAATATCGCAAATAACAATTAAAAGACAAAGATAAAAATGGCAAAATTAGTTATCAATTCCTACGAGGATTTTGCATCTCACCTCGGTGAGAAGTTAGGTGAATCAGACTGGTTGCAGATCGACCAGGACCGTATCAACAAGTTTGCAGACGCAACCCTCGATCCACAGTGGATTCACGTAGATGTAGAGCGCGCCAAGGTAGAAAGCCCTTACCACAGCACCATCGCTCACGGCTACCTCACCCTCTCTGTACTGCCATATCTCTGGCAGCAGATCATCGAGGTAAACAACATCAAGATGCTCGTAAACTATGGTATGGATGAGATGCGTTTCGGTCAGCCGGTCATCACCGGTTCACGTGTTCGCCTCGTGGCAACACTCCATGATATTCAGAATCTCCGTGGTATCTGCAAGACCAGCATCAAGTTTACCATCGAGATAGAAGGCCAGCGCAAGCCAGCACTTTCTGGTATTGCCCAGTTCCTCTACTATTTCGAGAAATAAAAAAGATACCTCTAAATAGTCAGCACTTGCCCCCTTCCGAAGTTGCATGCTTCTTTCTTAGCATACAGCAGAAGTCGGGGGCTTTTTCCAAATTGATTATCATTCAGAAAAATCAGTATATATGGCAGCAGGAAAATGGATAGGAGGCTTTCTGGGATTCATCACCGCAGGACCTCTTGGTGCCCTTGCAGGATTCGCCCTCGGATCGCTCTTCGACCATGGGCTAGACGAGGTCAACAAACCTGGCAGTGAGGGACATAACAACAGAGAATACTCCAACGCCTACGAAGCTTACAGCGGATATGGCAGCGGAGAATATGGAAACGGAAGTTACGGCGGCTACGGTCAGCAGCACGCCTATGAGGGAGAGCGAAATAGTTTTATGTTCTCGCTCCTGGTTCTCGCCTCTTACATCATCAATGTAGATGGCAGGATCATGCATTCAGAGATGGAGCTGGTGCGCCGATTCCTACTCCAGAACTTCGGTATGGCGGCGAAGCAGCAGGGCGAGGAAATTCTCCTCAAGCTCTTCGAGCAGCAGAAGCGCATGGGCATGCAGCAGTATCGCACGGTGATACAGGACAGCTGTCATCAGATACGTGCCAACATGATGTACGAGCAGCGCCTGCAGTTGCTCAACTTCCTCGTGATGATAGCCCAGGCAGACAATGTGGTTTCTCCTGAGGAGATTCAGGCGCTGAAGGAAGTAGCCCTCCACATGGGGCTGGAAGCATCGGATGTAGATCAGATGCTGGGCATGCATGGCAGCGGCTCATCAGCCACATCCGCTACTTCGCTGGAAGATGCCTACCGTATCCTCGGTGTCTCCCCCGACGCTTCCAACGACGAGGTGAAGGCAGCCTATCGCAAGATGGCGCTCAAGCATCACCCCGACAAGGTAGCAGCTCTGGGCGAGGATGTTCGCCGTGCCGCCGAGAAGAAATTCCAGGAAATCAATGATGCCAAGGATAAGATCTATAAGGCTAGAGGCATCTAGGAAAAAAGGATTTCAATAAGGAAATTCATATACAGCAAAAGTGCCGATAGGATTCACCTACCGGCACTTTTTTCATTTTGAAGTATTAAGACATTCAGCCTTTTTTGCTTCAATGCGTCAAGACATGCAGCTCGTCACGCCCAGAGAGGCGGCAATAGCGGTCAAGATAGATAAAACTATCTGAAATACAGTTTTCCAGGTTTCTTTCCTCATAAGCAGTTTTTTTAGTGATTAGTGATTCGTGATTAAAAATTTACGTTGTCGCCGCCGCCGTCAGTTCCGCTGTCAGTACCCCCGCCAGTGCCCTGGCTGGTACCACCGCCACCCTGCGATGTTCCGCCGTTATCCTTGTTGGTCTCCCCGCCAGCACCCTGACTGGTACCACCACCGCCCGGCGTATTTTCTGTTCCGCCGCCATCCTCAGCCCCGGTGGTATAGTCATCGTATGCCACGATCTTGGTGAGCTTCTTCAGCTCGGCGTTGCTCC
>OIXX01000018.1_pt1 | contig 126372 bp, 82 predicted proteins | sample 1588161 | NCBI WGS metagenome assembly OIXX01 (sample SAMN03283274) | human gut metagenome | biome: human-associated habitat; material: feces | host: Homo sapiens | place: Peru | collected 2012 | reverse complement strand
GATATAGACCGAAAAGATTCCTTAAGATGAGGCAGGTTATTTTTTGAAGGTTACTAAAAGGTTCTTTGAAGTGAAAAAACTTCATTATCTTACCGCTACCTCAGTCAGATAGCACCGCTTCTTCCAATCATTTGACATAGTAGCCGGACTGGATCTCAAGTGTCTCACCTCTCTTGACGGCGATGTTCTTTCCGGTGCAGGAGGTGCCTCCAAGTTTGTACTGGACAATGTAGGTGCCCTCAGGGAGGCTGGTCTCGTAGCACTCCTGATAGGAGTAGACACTGCCTGACGGATCGAAATGATAGCTTTTAGGATCACTTATGCTCTTTGAGTCAATAAAGACGATGTCCGTCATGTACTTGCCTTTCTCGCTGTTGACGAACTTCACATTGCCGCAAGGTATTCTGTTCGGAACCGGGAGGTCGATGAAAAACTCCTTCTTCTCGATGGACCGGTTCTGGACGCCCGGCAGACCGCCAGGATTATTGGTGCAAAGGTCACGGTAGTTCATCTCGCTCAATGTCACCTTCATACGGTAACGGGTGGCGGCGTCGGACTCTTCGGTGTTCTCCACACTCCAGACCCAGCCGGAATGGAAGTCAAAAGTGGCTCTGGATATGGCCGGAGGCTGAGTGTTGACCAACTCCGGCAGGTTCTTCACCTCCAGTTTGTAGTGGATGCTTCCGTCAGACGAGTTGTCGATGATGGACAGGTCCCTGATCTCACGCGTCCTTGAACTGCTGAAGTTGCAGCCTGAACTCAAGGAAAGCCCGGCGCCGGCGGCGCCACCGGACAAACCGGCCTCGAACGACCATGTCACACCGGAAGTGTAGGTCTGGGAGTTTATCGTGGTTGAAGGGGACGGAACCTGATTGAAGCGGACCGGAACCTGATTGCCTTTGTCATCGACCAGGGAGATGTCCACATTGTAGCCTGTCAGGAAATAGCCCATGAAATCGCCGGTCCAGCCATTCGGCAGCACCTTGTTGAACTTACCGGCGTACATCCCGGACGAAGCCACCGAGAACGTGGCGTCAACGATGTAAAAGTCCCCGATGTAGTTGCTCTTGGACGTTTTGAACGCATAGAGCGGGATGACCGAGTAGTACTGCTCGAAGCGGCCTTCGCCCGTCACCCTGAACTCCTTCTTGCCGTCCTTGAAGATCAAGCCATTGTCAATCTTGTAGTCATGGGACGAGAACAGATGGATGGACTGGAGCAGGTCGTCTCCCGAGGTGTTCGCGGAATGCGCGTCACCGACCCATGACACAAGGCCGTTCAGGTTGGCCGGAGGAAAGTCATCCATTGAGAAGACCTTGCCGCTCCTGTGGAACGCCACGAAAAGGCAGTCGTCCAACGTCTCGGCGGACAGAAAACCGATGTTGTGCCGCGAAAGGAACGTCAGCAGATCCGAAGTCGGAGAGACCACGACCACCGCCGCTCCACGCTTGTAAGCGTTCCAGATCTCATCGTCCTTGACATCCTTCTCGCTGACAAAGACCACTTTTGCCTCCTCGCAGGAGACCCTCTTCCCGGTGAATCTTGAATATATCAACTCAAGGATGTCGCCATCCAGTTCAGACAGTACACAGTAGGGCAGGTCCGAGGTGCGGTTCTCCTCGACGGGCTCCGGCTCCGGTTCCGGATCGGGGTCAAGGCCTGATTTCTCTCCGCAGGAGGCCAGCAGGCCAAAAGCCGCGCAAAGCGCAAGTATATTCAGAAAATCAATTATTCGTTTCATGGTCATTGGATTTCATTCAGAAGGTTCATGAATATATTCATAGTTTTACTTGAAGCCGTAGCCGGTTGATAGTCTCACAGATCCTCCTGGCCTCACTCTGACAAGTCCGGTGTAGTTGCGTTTCCTGGTATTGCCTTTCGCGTCCTTGATGTCGCATTGCAGCTCGTAGTCGCCGGCCACCAGGAACAGGGAGCAGGTGTTGCCTTGGCCATAGACGCTTCCGTCATGGTAGCTTCCGGTCTCGGGGTGGCTCTTGTTGTACAGCCTGACATTGGTCATGAAAGTGCCCTCCTCGCTGTTCGTGAGGTCGAATTTCCCGGTCGGCCCCCTGTTGGGCACAGGAAGGTCCTTGGTGACGGAATACTTCTTCTGAACGAACTCAAGATCGTGGTAGTCAACACTTCCCGAGTAGAAATAGGAAGCGCCGTAGACAAGGTTGTAAAGATCTATCACAACCCTGTACTTGGTCTTCACGTCGTAGTCCTCCGCCGGGACAGCCCACACCCACTGGCTATAGAAATTTACGGTCGAGGTCGAGACAAGCGGAGGGTCTGTGATTTTCAGGGATTTCAGGCGAGGAAGATTGTTGATCTCGTAGTCGTAGCCGACCGTGGAGCCTTCGTGCCTGTTGAGCACATCGCAGTCGCTTATTGTGCGGGATGTGCTTGAGGAGATGGAGAATCCCGTGTTTGATGAGATCATCGGAGACGTGCCGCCGGTGATTCCTCCGCCGATGGAAAAGCTCCAGCCGGTCGTGTAGCTGGTCGAGCCGATGACGGTCTCCGGTGTCGGTGTCTGGACAAAACGTCCTACTGGAGTTCCAGCGGTGTTTAATATGTAGATGTTAGAACTGAGAGACTTGAGATAGAAACCGCATATCCTCGCTTTCACCAAGCCGTGCGTCTTGGTGAAATTCCCCGTGTACATCTTCCCCGACACGACAGAAACGGTGGAGGTCATGAGGTAGTAATCCATGGCCTCCGAGTCACCACTCTTGAATCCGTGCATCGGTGTGACCTTCAACTGCACATCTATGAAAAACTCGCCCTCAAGGTAATCGTGTTTGGAGGCCGCTACGTTGGTTATCTTCTCCTTGACTTTGTCAGAATAGGTCGTGTACAGGCATGACTCCTCCCAGAAAGAGGACGGGTCGAAGTTGCCGGCCACGTTCAGGATGGCGTTGTTGGTCCAGGAGACAAGGCCGTTGAGGCATTCGTCCGCCTCCAGACCCTCCGCCGGAGTCCGCACGGCACAGTGGCCGGAGCGTCCCTGCTGGAAAGCCACACAGAGGAAATTCCCCGCCTCCACACCGAGTTGTTCAAGCAGGATTTTTGACGGATCGCAGACAACCACGACGCGCCCCTTGAGTGTGTCAAGTCCGGAATAGCCGGCCATGTCCGTGACAATCACCTGTGCGTTGTCAGCCGAAGGAGCCGTCTCTTTCAGCCGGCCTTTGACAGCGTCCGCGAAGTCCTTAGAGAGGCCTTCCGAGACCCATGCCGGGAACGCGATCTTCTCGCCGTCGGCGAGTGAGGAAGGCTTGCGGTAGTCGCCTTCAATGATGACCTCGTCACCGTAGTCCGGACTGTCCTTGGAACAGGAGACAAGCGTAAGCACGAACGCCGGTATGGTCAGATAAAGTAAAAGAGAGTGTTTCATGGTATTACAGTCTGTAAGGCAGTTTGCGGTTGTAGTCCTTGTCCACACAGATAGTCGCCGTCTTCTTTGTGAGATTGTAAACGACTGACCATTGCGTGTTGCTTGTGATGTCTCCTCCCTCGGATTGCAGATCTGTGTGCACGGCATCAAGCAGAGACATGCATTCATCTTCCGTCATCACACGGTTCTTCTTTTCCAATGTCTCGTGGAGCTTGTCGTACCGCTCTTTTCCTCCTCCGACATTCCGCCATCCCTCGGACAGATAGAAATTGGTGACATGGTCGGTGTCAAGCAGGTTCATCGTCCAATCCTTCGCTGACGGATCACTCAGCGGCGGCACCTCTCCCGGGCGGTAATATTCCACGACAACGCTCTTTCCGCTTGCGTCGGCAATCAGGAAATGATAGTTCGAGTCCGAATTCTCACCGTCAGCGAAGAAATTGTGGGACCGGAAAACCTCCACGGCTTGCTCAACGCTTGTACACCTGTCCAGAGCCAGCCTGATGGCTAATGTCGGAACGATGTCACTCTTCCCGGGGTCATGCTGTACCGCCCCGCCGGTACCTCGAAGAGACAGGACACCTATGAACAGTCCCGCATCATTCATCCCGTCCAGACAGCAGTAGATGGATGCGGTCACAGGGATGGAAAGATCCGTCTTCCCGTCCGACAACGCACCGGCCACATAAGTGTCTTTGTCCAGAAATGGAAGGGCTGAGATGCAGATGGACTCATGCACTCCCTTTGTGACATTGTGTACAAGCACATTGGAAGACGACACAAATCTATAGTCAAAGTTACGTCCCACCAGCACGTCTCCTTCCGGGGACTTGACACAGAAAGCACTGCATCCGAAATCCACGCCACCGTCAGCCTTGCCCAGCGGAACTGTTGTCAGCATCGGCACCACTTTTCCGAGAAGTTGCATGCTGGAACTCGCCCCTCCGCTAGACATGACCTCATTGATGTGGTAGTCCGAACTATATTTCACTGAATATAAATGCCCGTCCGCCAAATTCTTCAATGTGGACACCATAGCCTTCTGATCATCATTCCTCAGATAATCAGCAGGGTTTGCGGCGGTTTCGGTTTCTCCCTTATCACAAGAGGACAGAAAGAAAACCGAGACTGAAAGACAAGACACAAGATAGATAAGACGCTTCATCGTTTTGATATTGTTTGAAACATACCCGGAAGCCTCAGGGTGGCTCACCACGCCCAAGGAAGAAATTTGTGAGACAAAAATACTAAAAAAGCACCCGAAGAAAAGACGGCCCCGACGAATTTTGCCGAGCCGTCAAGAAATTGCCGTACGGACAACCTTATTTTGTCAAATCAGCATTTTTTTGCCGAACCGATAAATTGCTTATCCGCCATTTTGTCGGGGTCATACCCTCTCTCTCCTTGAAGGAAGCATTGAAATTGCTCACGGAAAGAAAGCCTGATTTTTCCGCGATTTCAGCGATGGACCTGTCAGGACTCTCCAGCAAGGCGCGTTTTGCATGGTCGATTCTCATTCCGCAGATCCATTCCCGGAAAGTCACCTTGTAGGCCTGATTGATGAAAGCGGAAAGATACGTCCTGTTTGTGTACAGGGTTTTGGAAAGATCCGCTATCGTGAGTCCCGGCTTCAGATAGCCTTCCGCCTCCACCCATTCCTGCACAAGACGTTGCATTTCAGGATTGCAGGAGAACGTTTCTGTCACAGGAAGATCCGGTCCCGGGTCACTTTCGATGGCATGTTCGACGGTTTCATAAAAAAGCATGTAGTTCTGGTAACTGACATACAGATAAATGTAGAACGGAACGGAAGACAGCACCCAAACAAAAACAAGATTGTCAGGAAGGAAGGTCAGCACAGAACAACCGATGCCGAAAATGAGCATCCAATATGTCAGTACCGACATCCATCTGACATAGGTCGCGATATGGTCAGAATAGGTGTCATCCATCTTTTTGACGGCCTGATGGTAGGCCTTGAGCAGGTGTGAGGCCAGAGAGAAACCATACAGGGCAAGCATCAGGGCTAATGAATATATCAGGCCGGCTTTCAGTGTGCCGTCTTCGGTGAACAAGAGCGCGGAGACGGACAGGATGACATATAAAAGCCATGACAGACAATGTCTCACAATGATCTTCCGTGTGATGTAGGAGCGGTTCAGAAGTGTGTGCAGAGCCGCGACGAACAGCCCGTAGCCGAAGAAATACGTTGAGAGATTCATCACAATCGCGGCATTGACATTAACCTGCCTTATGTCAAAGCACAGATGGACGGCATAATTTGCCGCCAGCACCAAAAGCGCCGCCCCCATTAAATACCTTGACCGCAGGTAGTTGGCGAACAGCCTCTTGTCCGGGACCTTCCCGAAGAAGAACCTAAAGACAAAGAACGCCATCAGGGTCAAGGCAATGCATAGGGAGTATCTGTACAGATCGATGTTCATGGTGTCAATGCGATGGAATGCCTTTACTCGATGCAACTGGTGAGACAGGTCATCGAGGCGTCGGGACGGAACTCGATGCCGGTGGAGGTGGCGGGGATGAGAACGGTCTCGCCTTGACGGAGGGTCACGACGTGCTCCTGGCCGTCATTCTCATGGTCAACAAGGCTGCCGCCTCCGGCGACGCACATCACGACCACAAAAGAGTCCAGTTCAGAGAGATCCTTGGCGCAAGGCTTGTCCAGGTCGAAGAGCGAAGTGGTGAAGTACTTGCAGCTGACCAGTTTGGTCTCGGTGTCCTTGACACGGGAATATTCAGTCCTGTAGTCCGGGTAGACATCGTAGTCGATGGCCTCCTTGGCCTGCTCGATGTGCAGTTCGCGGGGCTTTCCGTCAAGACCCAGGCGGCCATAGTCATAGATCCTGTAGGTCAGGTCGGATGTCTGCTGGATCTCGGCGACGAAGGCTCCGGCCCCGATGGCGTGGATCCGGCCGGCAGGGAGGAAGAACACATCGCCGGGAGCGATCCTGTAGCTTGCAAGCACGTCGGTGATGGTGTGTTCGTTGACTCTTTGCTCATATTCATCAGGAGTGATCCACTCGGTCAGACCGCTCAGAAGGTGCGCTCCCTCATCGGCTCCGACCACATACCACATCTCGGTCTTGCCTTTCATCCCAGGATGGGTCTTCGCGGCAAGCTCGTCGTTCGGGTGGACCTGGATCGACAGGTCGCTTCTAGCGTCGATAAATTTGATCAGGAGCGGGAACTCCGTACCGGTCTTCTCAAAAACCTTCTTGCCGACGAGTTCAGGACCATATTCATTCATCACATCGGTCAGGCTTTTGCCTGCAAGAGAGCCGTTGGCTATCGTTGAGACATGGCCCGGGACAGCTGAGATCTCCCAACTCTCCCCTATCTTGTGCCGCTTTGTCTTTACGCCCTTGAACGGGGCGATCTTTTCTCCGCCCCACACCATCTCACGGAGATAGGGCTCAAATTTCAGAGGGTACATATTCGTTAAGTTCTTTTTAAACAATTATTTATCCAGCTCTGTCAATGCGAACGCATAGGCTCCGAGCGAGATGGCCTTGCTGGCGCCGATCTTGGAACGCATCACGCCGACGCGCTTCTGAGGGTCGTAAACCACCTCGCGGTCGCTTCCGTAAACCTTCAGGGAACGGGCCTCACCGCGGGCGAACTGATCGAACTCCGCAGGGTCGTCGAGGTTGTAGACCTTCATCTGAACCCTGTTCAACTCATCGCCGTTGAGCTGGTGCATCTTGCCGCGCATGGTGCGTAATATTCCTGGCATCAGGTACTTGTAGTTGTTCATCACGCCGCCGCCGATCACGATGAGACCATCGATCAGGGTAACCGCCGTGGCCATCGCGTCGCCCGCGACCTCGCCCATCTTGTCGAACGCCTTGATCGCGGCTTCCTTGTCGCCAGGCCTCTTGCCCTCGCAGACCTCGGCGAGATCCTTAGGCTCAAGACCGTGGTTCGGATTGCCGGTCAGCTCACCGTAAACTCTCTTCACGGCACGGATCGAGGCACCGTCCTCGACGATGATGTCCGGCATATCAGGATGCTTGAGACAGAAAGTCTCCACGCAGGAGTTATCTCCACGGTTAAGCTCACCGTTGATGACAGTACCGATTCCCAGACCTGTGCCGAACGTGTAGCCGATGAGGTTGTGGTAACGCTTCGCGCTTCCGGCCTTCGCAAGCTTTTCATTGACCTCAGGGAGAGCTCCGCCGAGAGCCTCGCCATAGGCGTAAAGGTCGCCGTCGTTGTTGATGAACACGGGAATCCCGAAAGTGTCCTCAAGGAAAGGCCCGAGGGCGACCCCATCCCTGAAAGACGGGAAGTTAGGAAGATAACCGCCGATGATTCCGTCCGGGTAATCGGCCGGGCCAGGGAAGCAGAAGCTGATCGCGACAGGTTTCTCCTCTCCAAGTTCCTCTTCGATCTGACGGAATCCCTTGACCATCGTGCCGAGGCAGCGGTCAAGGTTGTCGGCGTTGGACGGAAGTGTGATTGGTTCGCAGCAAAACTCACCACCCTTCATCGCGCCGAAGACCATATTGGTGCCGCCGGCGTCAAGGGTCATAACAACTCTGCTGTCATTTCTTATATCAGACATATTCTTGTGTTTTTAATTATTGCCGAACCTCCTTGAATATTCAAAAAATCAAGTCTTTTCGTTGCAAAGATAATCATTATCCGTCTTTCGGGCTCATCGTTTGCAGGGAAAATTTGTACCTTTGCACCAATCCTCTATTCTTCACCGCTTGTGGTGAAAGCAAGTACCTCCCCCGAGGGGAGGGATTTAGGGTAGGGGTAACGTGAATTAATGTGGGTGGGCAATCACCTTCGGACGTGAGATAAGGTAGTTTACAGCGGGTAGTTGCCTACTTGCGAGAATTGAAGTTATCTATGCAGAAAAGAAGAAATCGCCAAGGTGGCGAGAACGGCGGCAGGAAGAGCCGCGACAAGAAATTCGGTTCCAGACAGAAGAGCAAAAGAGTGCTGGAGGAGGTGACCGGCAAGGTTCAGATGACAAGGGACGGCTATGTCTTCGTGATCATCGAGGGCGAGCCGGACAATGATGTGTTCGTCAAGGCGTCCAAGACTCGCGGCGCGTTGAACGGAGACACCGTAAGATGTGCGGTCACAAGCGAGAAAAAGGAAGCTTCATCCGATGCGGCCAAAGGCGGACGCAAGGACGCGGCCAGACGCCGTGAGGGAGAGATCATAGAGATTGTAGAGCGCAGCCACAAGCCGTTCGTCGGCGTGCTCCACATTGTCGGCCGGCAGGCTTGGGTGCTGATGCAGTCAAGGAATATGCCGTACGACATCTGCATAGATTTCGACACCCTTCCTGAGGGTGCGAAAAGAGGGATGAAAGTGGCGGCTCTGGTCGACGGATGGGACAAGGGTGAGCCGACCCCTAAGGGTCACATAGTGGATGTGCTCGGAATGCCGGGCGAGAACGACACCGAGATGCACGCCATCCTCGCTGAATATGCCCTGCCTTACAGGTTCGAGCCGGAGGTGGAGAACGCCGCCGACCAGATTTCGGACCAGATCACAGAGAAAGATCTCAAGGGTCGTCGGGATTTCCGCAACACCCTGACATTCACCATCGACCCTACGGACGCGAAAGACTTCGACGACGCATTGTCCTTCAAGAAACTGGACAACGGCAACTACGAGATCGGAGTCCACATCGCCGACGTGTCCTACTATGTGCTTCCAGGGACGATCGTGGACAAGGAGGCACAGGAGCGCGGCACGTCAGTCTATCTGGTTGACAGGACAGTCCCGATGCTTCCGGAGAAACTTTGCAATAAACTCTGCTCCCTACGCCCGCACGAGGAAAAGCTGACATTCTCGGTGGTTGTGGAGATGACGCCGCGCGGAAAAATCGAGAACCGTTGGTTCGGCCGCACTGCGATCTGTTCTGACTACCGTTTCGACTACGACGGAGCCCAGCAGATCATCGAGAGCGATGGTAAGGAGCCTGCGGATCCGGCCATCGGTCAGGATGTCAGGGAGGCCATCGTGACGCTCAACAAGCTGGCATTGACACTCCGCAAGCGTCGTTTCGCTTCAGGAGCCATCAGTTTCGAGCGTCCGGAGATGAAAGTCGAGGTGGATGCGACCGGAAAGCCGATCAGGGTTTACGAGAAAATCACCAAGGAGGCCAACTGGCTGATCGAGGAGTTCATGCTTCTTGCGAACCGTTCCGTGGCCGAGTTCATCGCCACTTCCGGCAGGATGGACGGCAAGGCCGACAAGAAGGCCAAGACCTTTGTCTACCGTGTACATGGCGAGCCTAACACGGAGAAGATCGCGAGCCTCGGCCAGTTCGTCAGCAACTTCGGCTTCAAGTTCGGGCCGAGCGGCAACGGACGGGAGATCGCCAAGTCCTTGAACACCTTGCTTGCCGAGGCAAAGGGCACACCTGAATGCGACGCCTTCCAGATGATAGCCCTGCGCTCGATGGCAAAGGCGATCTACACCACCGACAACATCGGCCACTACGGCCTCGCGTTCAAGTTCTACACGCATTTCACTTCACCTATCCGCCGCTATCCTGACACAATGGTACACAGGCTGTTGGCCCTCTACCTCGACAATGCCGAGAGTCAGAACAAGGACTATTACGAAGCCCAGTGCCAGCATGCTTCCGAGCGCGAGCAGATAGCGGCAAACGCCGAACGCGACAGCATCAAGTACAAGATGATCGAGTTCATGCAGGACAAGATAGGCAATGAATATGAAGGCTCGATCTCCGGCCTCACCGAATGGGGTATGTACGTGGAGATCAAGCCTACCATGATCGAAGGCATGGTCGCCCTGCGCGATGTGAAGTCCGACTTCTTCGAGTTCGACGAGCAGAACTACCTCATCCGTGGCCGCCGCACCGGCAAGGTCTTCCGACTGGGTGACGCGGTCAAGATCCGTGTGAAGGCCGCCAATCTGGAGCAGAGGCTTCTGGACTACGAACTGGTTGACACCACCACAGACAATGGCTCATCCAATGATGGTTCTGGCAACGGTTCCAACCATGGCCCCAGCCACCGTTCCGGCAATGAGGATACGCGCCACGTCCTGGATGGAGAGGGTCGTTCCAACCATGGCTCCAGCCACCGTTCCGGTAAGGGTTCCGGCAATGGGTCTGGCAAAGGTTCCGACAACGGTCCCGGTAGCGGTTCCGATGACGGCAAAGGCAAGAAAAAGCCTTTCTACGCCTCCGTCGCCCACAACGATGACCAGCCTAAGCGCAAGTCATCCAAAGACAAAGGCCGTCCCCGCAAGAAGTTCGGCCCCAAGCCATCGTGAAACGAAAAGAAGAAAGCCAAATAATTCTTTGGTTTAGTACATAGCAATCTCAAAATGTGGCCGTCACGTGCGGCCACATTTTTTTGTCCAGTGTACGCCCTGTTGGCCGGATAAAATGTAGAAATCATACACTTTGTCCGGCCAAATCGCGATCACCGGACGAACAGCGCTAAGGAAGCAGGTGACGGTGAGAATCTTACAAAAGGCTTTCAGCCACATAACGAGTCTGTCGCGGCAAAAGCCAGATCGGGCTGTTCTTATTTCGGGTGGAGAAGAGGCTGCTTTGCACCCGATATGACTTTCTTATTGGTTTTGGGGTGCGAAAAGCCGCTTCTCGCACCCGATACGGTAATTCGAGCTATTTCCCCGAACCTTGCCATTCAGCCCATAATATAAAAGGACGAGCTTATAACACAGAGAGTGACCGCATGGGAAATAATGTCATTGACAAACAAATCACCGCCAAGAGGCAATCCCACATAATCGCCTGAATATAAAGACTATAACATGTAAATAGTCAACGTATCTATAGTAATGTTGAAAAAATAAGTTGCGTCAATCGATAAAATTGAATCACCCTGAACATCTATATATTGCAAATTTAAAGTGATGCAGGTTATTTTTTACATTTCACATAATAGCCTCAAAAAAAGTGAAATTTTTATCTGACGATTGTGGTTGCCTTTCTTATCATTAATGGGGTTGTCTCTATCTTTTGCAATTGGCGGGAACGGTCAGGGCTGTCTGATGGCCATACAGTATAGATGGATGTCCCTTAGGAGGGGTTATCACATCAGGTAAGGAACGGTTGAGAGTGCCATAAGCGCTTACAGGGCCGATGACCGTTCCCGTCAATTGCAAACACCTGAGATGCGCACCGAATACACCTTTGCAGGCAAACACCTGAGATGCACCCTGAAAATACCCTTGCAGACACTTGTGGTGGGGGAGACTGCCTTAAAAGTAAAAGTACCCCCCAGTGAGGATTGAGAATCCGTTGTCGTCCCTGTAGTGGGGTACAGACTTTTCTGCTCTCGCCGAGACTTTTCAGACAGTCTGTGTGGTGGGGTTTTCACATAAAAGAGAAAAGCACGGTCCATCGTAAAGACAGACCTGGCATTTTCCCTTGTTATATGAATCACAAAGAGGAGACGCAATTACTTACGTCTCCTCTTCGTGGTCCCAGTAGGGCATGATCCTACGACCCCCTGATTATGAGTCAGATGCTCTAACCAACTGAGCTATGGGACCGATTCCCGACCTTGATGGCCGGGCATATTGCTTGAACGGATGCGGCCTCTGAGACCGCTCCGTCCTCAATCTGAATTATCAGACTTTGATCTCAACCTCAACGCCGGAAGGAAGCTCGAGCTTCATGAGAGCATCAACGGTCTTTGCATTGCTGTCGTCGATGTCCAGAAGCCTGCTGTAGGCGCTAAGCTCAAACTGCTCGCGGGACTTCTTGTTGACGAAAGTCGAGCGATTGACAGTGAAGATCTTCTTGTTGGTAGGAAGCGGAATAGGACCGTTCACCTTAGCACCAGTAGCCTTCACGGTGTCCACGATCTTAGCGGCTGACTTGTCAACCAGCATGTGATCGAATGATTTGAGTTTTATTCTGATTTTTTGACTCATATCAAAAATACTTAATTACGATTTAACACTTACTCGTCATCATCAGAGAGCTTGTAGCCGCTCTTCTCGATAACGTCCTTGGCCAGGTTGGCAGGAACCTCAGCGTAGTGGTCGAAAGTCATCGTGCTGGTCGCGCGGCCGGATGAGAGGGTTCTGAGAACTGTCACATAACCGAACTGCTCGGCGAGCGGAACGAAGGCCCTTACGATTCTCGCGCCGTTGGCGGTGGAGTCCATAGCCTGGATCTGGCCGCGACGACGGTTAAGGTCACCCACGATGTCACCCATGTAGTCCTCTGGAGTAACAACCTCAAGGGACATGATAGGCTCGAGGAGAACAGGCTTAGCCTTCGGGCAGGCGTGGCGGAATGCCAGACGGCCGGCCATTTCGAATGAAAGCTGGTCTGAATCGACTGGGTGGTAAGAACCATCAAGCACGGTAACCTTCAGAGACTGAACCTCGTAACCAGCGAGAACACCGTTGGCCATAGCGGCCTTGAAGCCCTTCTCGATGCAAGGGATGAATTCCTTAGGAATATTACCACCCTTGACCTGATTGTCGAACTGAAGTCCGGTAACGCCTTCATCGGCAGGTCCGATCTCGACGATGATGTCGGCGAACTTACCACGACCACCGGTCTGCTTCTTGAAGACCTCACGGTGCTGTACTGTAGCGGTGATGGCCTCTTTGTAGTTAACCTGCGGAGCGCCCTGATTGATCTCGACACCGAACTCACGACGGAGACGGTCCACGATGATGTCAAGGTGAAGCTCACCCATTCCGCTGATGACTGTCTGGCCGGTCTCGTGGTCTGACCTTACGGTGAACGTAGGATCCTCCTCAGCGAGCTTGCCGAGAGCGATGCCGAGCTTGTCCAGGTCGCCCTGGGTCTTAGGCTCGACAGCGATACCGATAACAGGATCAGGGAATTCCATCGATTCGAGCACGATCTGATGATCCTCGTTGCAGATGGTGTCTCCTGTACGGAGATCCTTGAATCCGACAGCGGCGCAGATGTCTCCGGCCTCGACGAACTCGATAGGGTTCTGATGGTTGGAGTGCATCTGGTACAGACGCGCGATTCTTTCCTTCTTTCCGGTGCGGACGTTATAGACATAAGTACCGGCGTCAACGCGTCCTGAATATACCCTCATGAAGGCGAGACGGCCGACGAACGGATCCGTGGCGATCTTGAACACGAGAGCGCAGAACGGCTGGGCTGCGTCAGGGAGAAGATCCTCTTCCTCACCGGTCTTAGGATCGGTACCTTTCACAACACCCTTGTCAAGCGGAGAAGGAAGGTAACGCATCACAGCGTCAAGGAGGAACTGCACACCCTTGTTCTTGAAAGAGGAACCGCAGCATGCTGGAACGATCTGCATAGAGATCGTACCCTTGCGAAGGGCGGCGATGATCTCCTCCTCGGTGAGGGAGTCAGGATTCTCGAAATACTTCTCCATGAGAGCCTCGTCGCATTCGGCGGCAGCCTCGACGAGCTTGTCTCTCCATTTCTCGACTTCTCCGGCCATGTCCTCCGGAACGTCCTTTATTTCATAGTTGACCAATTCCTCGCCAGAGTCATAGTAATATGCCTTGCGGGAAACGAGGTCGATGATGCCCTTGAACTTGTCCTCCGCTCCGATAGGGAGACAAATAGGAACAGCCTTGGCACCGAGTTTGGTGTAGATTTCCTCAACGCAAGCGAGGAAGTCAGCGCCGACACGGTCCATCTTGTTCACGTACGCGATCTTCGGAACGCCGTACTTGTCCGCCTGACGCCAAACAGTCTCTGACTGAGGCTGAACGCGTCCGACAGCGCAGAAAGTAGCGACAGTTCCGTCGAGCACACGGAGCGAACGCTCCACCTCAACGGTGAAGTCGACGTGACCCGGAGTGTCGATCAGGTTGATCTGATAAACGTGACCGTTGTAGTGCCAGAACGCTGTGGTGGCGGCGGAAGTGATGGTGATACCTCTCTCCTGCTCCTGAACCATCCAGTCCATTGTGGCAGCCCCTTCATGTACCTCACCGATCTTGTGAGTCTTTCCGGTGTAGTACAGAATACGCTCGGATGTGGTCGTCTTTCCGGCATCGATGTGAGCCATGATGCCGATGTTTCTTGTGTAAGTAAGATCTCTTTTAGCAGCCATCTGCGAATAAAATTAGAAACGGAAGTGGGCGAATGCCTTGTTGGCCTCAGCCATCTTGTGCATATCCTCTTTTCTCTTGAATGCACCACCTTCGTTATTGTAGGCGGCAACGATCTCTGCACAAAGTTTTTCTGCCATTGAGTGGCCGGAACGCTTGCGGGCGAAGTTGATCATATTCTTCATCGACAGCGAGACTTTCCTTTCCGGACGCAACTCAGTAGGCACCTGGAAGTTTGCACCTCCTACACGACGTGACTTGACCTCGATCTGAGGGGTTACGTTTTCGAGTGCCTTCCTCCAGATATCTAGAGGAGCCTTGTCAGAATCCTTCATCTTCTCGCCTACCATATCAATGGCATCGTAAAAAATAGAATACGCGATACTCTTCTTCCCCTGCAACATAAGATTGTTCACGAAACGGGTTACCTCGACATCGTGAAACTTAGGATCAGGAAGTAGAATCCTCTTTTTAGGCTTCGATTTTCTCATTGTGAGTAAAAATTAAAGGTGATAAAGATTAATGAAACGGACTACTTCTTAGCGGTCTTCTTCGGTCTCTTGGCTCCGTAGAGGGAACGGGACTGTGTCCTTCCTTCCACGCCAGCTGTGTCCAAAGCTCCTCTAAGGATGTGGTAACGCACACCAGGGAGATCCTTCACACGACCTCCGCGGACCAGCACAATGCTGTGCTCCTGAAGGTTGTGTCCCTCGCCCGGGATGTAGGCATTGACCTCTTTGGAGTTGGTAAGGCGTACCCTGGCAACCTTTCTCATCGCTGAGTTAGGCTTCTTAGGGGTCGTCGTGTAAACACGAAGACATACGCCCCTCTTCTGAGGACATGCGTCCAGCGCGCGTGACTTGCTCTGAGCGACAATGCTCACGCGTCCTTTGCGAACTAATTGTTGAATTGTAGGCATAAATGATTGTAAATCTAATATTTATGTTTCCCCCAAACATTTGGGGCTGCAAATTTACGGATAATTCTTCAATTTACAAAGCGGAATGCGAACAGATTCACCATTTTTCAGACGGAGAGAATCCGTAGGTCCGGAATGGTGCGGTAGCCTTGTCAGGAGGTCTTGCGGTAGCTCAGGACAGCCCAGGTGGTCGTGAACGCGCCCAGACCGGCAAGGCTCAGCAAGTCCGGCCACGTGTACGCCAGCGTGCAGCCCTTCAGGACGATCGAGCGCATCGCGTCGGCGAAGTAGCGCAGCGGATTGGCATAGGTGATCGCCCGCGCCCATCCCGGCATCGACTGGATGGGTGTGAATATTCCGCTCATCAGCATGAACACCATACTGAAGAACCAGATGACGAACATGGCCTGGCGGGCGTTGTCGCTGTAGTTGGAGATCAGCAGACCGAAAGAAGCCATGACCACGATGTGGGCGAATGTGAAGATCACGATGTCCAGCAGGCTTCCCCGGCAGCCATAGCCGAACACGGCATACGACAGGCCAAGACAGGAGAAGACCATGAAGAACGCCACGGCCACATAAGGGATCATCTTGCAGAGGATGAAGGCGGTCTTGCTCACCGGGGTCACGTTGATCTGCTCGATGGTGCCGCGTTCCTTCTCCGAGACGATGTTCAAGGCAGGCAGGAAGCCGCACATCATCGTGATGGCGATCACGATAAGCGCCGGGATCATGAAAGTCTTGTAGTCCAGGGACGGGTTGTAGAGATAGCTCTCCCGGGTGTCGAAACGGGTTCCGGCGGCACCACCCTGGGATTCCGCCCCCGAAACCGAGGCGACATATTCAGTGACAAAGGCGTTGAGGTACTGGGAGCCGATGCTTCCCCTGGTGCCGTTGACGGTGTTGACCTTGATTCCGACGGGAAGCGGGTCATCGGTGCCTCTGTCCGACTCAAGGTAGCGGGCGAATCCGGAGGAGATGGTCAGGATGGCGTCAGCGCCGCCGCGGTCCATGACAGCCTGCGCATCTGACGGAGACTCGGTTACCTCCCGGATCTTGAAATAGCCGGACGAGGCGCATTTCTCCGTAAGCAAGGCAGACTGGTCAGACTGGTCGCTGTCCACGATCACCAGACTCAGGTTCCGCACCTCCATGTTCGCCGCGAAAGGAAAGACCAGAATGATCAAAAACGGGAAACAGAGAACCATCCTCGGCATTCCCGGATCCCTTAGGAATTGCTTGAACTCCTTCTTCAACAGATACTTCCAAACTCTCATCTCACAACCTTGTCTTGAAATTCTTGATACTTACCACCAACAGAAAGACCATCATGCCGGTCAGGACGGCGAACTCCTTGGCGACCGCCTCAAGGCCGGCCCCCTGGATCATTATCTTCTTCACCATGATGATGAACCACTTGGCAGGGATGATGTCGGAGAGCATCTGAAGAGCGACCGGCATGCTCTCGCACGGGAATATGATGCCGGACAGCATCATGGTCGGCATTGTCAGTCCCATACCGCACAGCAGCATCGCTGTCTGCTGTGTCTTGGAGATGACCGACACAAGCAGTCCGAGTCCAAGTGACGAACCGACGAAAACGAGCGACACCAGGGACAGGAGCGTCATGCTGCCGTGGATCGGCACCCCCATGACAAAGTGGGCCAGAAGCAGGACGCTGACGAAATTGACGACCGACAGGGCAAGGTACGGAATCATCTTGGAAAGGATGATCCAGAACGGCTTGACCGGAGACACAAGGAGCAGCTCAAGCGTGCCGGTCTCCTTCTCCTTCACGATGGACACCGCCGTCATCATCGAGCAGATCAGCATCAGGATCAAGCCCATGACTCCCGGCACGAAATTGTAGGACGAGTTCATGGCCGGATTGTACATCAGCTGGACATTCGGCCTCATCGAAGCCTTAGGCTTCCCGGCAAGGCTCTCAGACAATGCCAGTTCCTCGCTTTGAAGCACTCCCTTGATGTAGCTGGTGACCACCTGGGCGGTGTTCGGATCGGAGCCGTCGCTCACAATGCGGACGCAGGCCTTACCTTCCGAGCCGGCCTTGCCGTCAAAGTCCGTCCCGAAGCAGAGCGCCGCGGCAGCCTTGCCTTTGCGGATCCTGTCCCGGGCCGGGGCGAAAGATCCGTGGATCTCGCCGACGGCGAGGTACTTGTTGCCCTCGATCCTGCTTATGACACTGCGTGCCAAAGGGTCACAGGCATCCCCGACCACATCGACGACGGCGTTGCTGACATCCGTGCTTATCGCGAAGCCGAACAGGATGATCTGCACAACCGGCATCACCAGAACGATCAGGGTGGTCCGGAGATCCCTGAATATGTGTCTGAACTCTTTCTGTATGAACGCTATTATCTCTCTCATGCCTCTCTCTCGGCCTTTCCGGCGATTTTTGTGAACACCTCATCCATGTCCTTGGCTCCGTAACGCTCCTTCAGGGCTGCCGGGGAATCCAGCGCCTCGATGCGCCCGTCCACCATCACGGAGACTCTGTCACAGTATTCAGCCTCATCCATGTAGTGCGTCGTGACAAAGACGGTGACACCCTTGGAGGCGGCCTTGTAGATCATTTCCCAGAAGTTCCTTCTCGTCACGGGATCCACACCGCCCGTCGGCTCGTCAAGGAACACGATCTCGGGATCATGCACCATCGCTATGCTGAAAGCGAGCTTCTGCTTCCATCCGAGCGGCATGTCCCTAACGAAGGAGTTACGGACATTCTCCATCGACAGAGCCTTCAGCATCTGGTCTGTCTTCTGAGCGATCCGCTTGTCGTCAAGCCCGTAGATGCCAGCGAAAAGCTCGATGTTCTCCCACACCTTCAGGTCGGGATAGAGGGAGAACTTCTGGCTCATGTAGCCGATGTGCCGCTTGATCTTCTCCTGCTCGTTGACGATGCTGTACCCCGCGACATCGCCCTGTCCGGATGTCGGACGGCTCAATCCGCAGAGGATGCGCATCGCCGTGGTCTTGCCGGCTCCGTTCGCTCCCAGAAAACCGAATATCTCCCCCTTGCACACTTCAAAGGAGATGTCATCCACCGCGGTGAAATCCCCGAACTTTTTGACCAGATGGGAGATGCGCACAGTCTTTATGTCCTTGTCCATAACGTCAGGCAATTTAGGAATATTCAAAATAAACTTCCTGTCAAACTCATTATTCCGCACCGGAGGAGCCTTCCGCGGCGGAAGAGGAAAGCCTGATGAAGCAGTCCTCGATCCCCGGAGTCATCCTCCGCACGTCGCAACCTTCGATTCCGGCACACCGAAGAGCCTCGGCGAGTCCGGTCTCATCCGGCCCGTCGTCGGTGACAGACACGTGGCACGCGCTGCCGAACGAACTGCAATCCAGCACTCCCCTCACACCGCGCAGCGCGCCGAGCGTCTGGAACATGTTGCCGCCGCTCACTGAATATATCCGGTTCGGGAATCGGGAAATGATCTCCGCCGGACTGCCGAGTCCGATGACACTGCCGTCAAGAATCATGGCGATGCGGTCACAAAGACTGGCCTCGTCCATGTAAGGAGTCGAGACCACTATCGTCACGCCCCTGTCCTTGATCTTTTTGAGCATCGCCCAAAACTCCTTGCGGCTCACGGCGTCGACACCGGTGGTCGGCTCGTCAAGGAACAGCACCTCGGGATTGTGGACAAGGGCGCAGCAAAGCGCAAGCTTCTGCTTCATTCCGCCGGAAAGAGCGCTCGCCTTGCGATCCTTGAACATCTCGATTTGTGAATATATTCCCTTGATGGTCTCGTAGTTCTCCTCGATGGTCGTACCGAACATCGTGGCGTGGAACTTCAGGTTCTCCTCGACGGTAAGATCCTGATACAAGGCAAAATGCCCTGGCATATAGCCGATCCTTCCCCTTATCTCGCGATAGTCACGCACCACGTCCAGCCCGATCACCGTCGCGGAACCGGAGTCCGGGAGGGTCAGGGTGGTCAGGATCCTGAACAGGGTGGTCTTCCCCGCTCCGTCAGGGCCGATGAGGCCGAACAGCTCACCTTTCCGGATGTTGAAGCTTATGTCCCTCAAGGCTTTGACCGACTTGTAGGACCTGCTTACATCTTTAATCTCTATCGCTGTGTCTCTGTCCATGGCTACCTCCTCACATAGGCGTACATTCCAAGACGAAGGGTTCCGTCATTCGGCACGGCCACCTTGACGGCATAGACCAGATCCGCCCGCTCGTCACGGGTCTGGATGTTCTTAGGGGTGAACTCCGACTGTTCGGAGATCCAGATCACACGTCCCTGGATGCGCTTCGGAGAAGCGGTCCCGTCATCCGGAATCACGGTCACAGTGTCGTTCAGCTTCAAGCCGGACAACTGCGCCGAGGAGAAATACGCCCTGACGTACATCTGGTCCAGGTCGGCGACCTTGAAGAGCGGCTTGCCGAGGGTGACGAACTCACCGGTCTCGGCGTAGCGTGTCAGCACAGTCCCGGAGACCGGAGCGACGATGCGGCATTTCGCGAGCTGATCCTCAAGCCTGGCAAGCTGGATCTCATAGCCCTGGACCTCGGATCTCACGGAAGCGTTGCCACGCTCCCAGCTCTGGGTCTGTGCGGCGATCTGCGCCTTGAGGACGGCGATCTTGTCCGTGAGGTCATCCACCTGCTTGCGGGTGGTGGCGTTGCCTTCCAACAGTTTGGAGTACCTTTCGTACTCATTCTGAAGGTTTTCCAGCTGGCTGAGGTTCGGCTGGCCTTGCTTCTTGATGTCCACCAGCCTGGACGACGATCCGGCGATGCGCTCGCGCAGCTCCATTATCTGGAGGTAGGTCTGGACAGAGTCCAAGGCTCCGAGGAGCTGTCCCGCCGTCACCACCTCGCCTTCCTCCACAGCCATGGACAGGACACGTCCGGCATTCTCGGCGGACACGGTCACCTGAGTGGCGTCAACCTGACCGCATGCGTCATATTCAATGTTCTTTCCACATCCTGCGGCGACCAGGGCCAACGCCGCGAAAACAAGTCTGCTTTTCATATTCATAATCATTGTCATGTTCATTGTACTCCAAGTGTTTGCCGCAGGTCAAGCAAGTCCATGATGTAGGTCACCTTGTGGACATTGTAGCTAAGGCGCGCCTTGAACTCCTCGTCCAGCAGGGAAAGGTAGTCGTTGACCGCTATCACACCCTCCTTGTACTGCCTCTCACCCGTCTCCCTGATGCTGCCGCGGAGGGAGATTATCTCCTCGTCGCGCCTGAGGACATCCTCGTCCTTCTCCACCTGACTCCGTTTCTGGACAGCCTCCATCGAGGTGTTAAGCATGAAGGACTCGCGTGTCAGCTCAAGCCTGCGAAGATCCGAGTCCGACTTGCGCCGGTCGTTCCTGAGTGTGTAGAGCGCTCCGAAATCCCACTGGAGCTTGACACCGGCCACGAAGTACGGATCGAAACTGCCGGAGAGCATGTTCAGTCCCGGACGGCCGTAGCCAGCCTGCAGATTGAGGTTCAGACGCGGCCACAAAGAAGTGTTGAGCTGATCCTTCTGCGCCTGCAACTGCACCGCCTGGGCATCATAGAGGGCAAGCTCCGGACGCTTGATCTCCATCGCCAGGTTGCTTTCCGGCTCCGGCTCGACAAGGATCAGCCCCGTCATGTCCTGCCCGGTAAGCAGACCCAGCATCCGCAGATAGGCCTTCCGATCCGTCTCCAGGGCGGCCTGCTGCTGCTCGCAGGTAAGGATGTTCACCCGGATCTGGTCGAGATCCGACGGCCCGGCCATGCCGCCGTCCACCAATGTCTGTACCTCTTTCTGATTGCGGGAGAGGTTGGACACCAGCACGTTGTTCAGCTCTATCTGCTTGTCCAGCAAGATGATGCCAAGGTAGATCGACTGCACCTTCGAACGGATGGAGTACATGTTGACCTCCAATTGCCTACGCTTTACCTCGGCTCCCGCCTTGATCTGACGGCCTTTGGCCGCGGTCGCTCCTCCGTCCCAGATCTGCTGGGTGAGGTCGGCGGTCACTCCGTACTGGTCATGCGGAATGTCAAACTCGAAGCCCGGCATGTCAAAAGGCATCTCGACCACATCGGACTGCCAGGTCGCCTTGGCGGAAATGTTCAGCCGCGGCACCCAGGCAAGCGAGGCGTTCTTAAGATCATAGCCCTGACAGGCGTCGATCAGCCCCTTCTCCTTGATCTGAGGATAGTTCTCGTAGGCCATCCTGACACATTGGTCAAGAGTGGTCTGTGAATACGCCTGTACGCAGACCAGCAACGCCAGAGCGAGTGTTTTCCATTTTAACTTCTTCATATTCATAGGATTGTCACATTATCACTTGAACAGGCGGCAGACAATCAGTTCCACAGCTTCCTTTTTGCGCGCCTCCAGGTACTCCGCCCTGCGTGTGCCTTCCACTCCCAGCACATTGCTGACAAGAGGATCAAAGAAGAACGGAGCCGCACACACACTCACGATGTCGCCGATCAGTTCCTCGAACGTGATGTTCCGGATCCTCCCGTTCACGACTTCCGACTCCGTTCTTTTCCTGTGGGTGTCCAAGGCGGAGGACATATAGCTTCCGATCTTCGACACGTAACTCTCCATCAGGTCAGGGCGTTCCTTCGCGACCTCAAGCAGCAGCGACAGCTGCCCGCTGTGGGCGCTGAAGAAGTCGAAGCAGATCTCCGTCGTCTTCCTGATAAGGTCGGGCTGGAATATGTCCGTCACCATTATCGACTTGAGACTCTGCAGGATCTCCTCCAAATAGGTATCAAAAACCTTTAGGAATATCTGATCCTTCGTCCTGAAATAGTAGTGCAGCATGGCATGGGTGACACCGGCCTGTGCCGCTATCAGCGTCGTGGTGGCGCCTTTGAATCCTTTCTCGGCGAACAGCATCTCCGCCGCCTTCAGGATGTCCTGTTCCTTGTTTTCTTTTTTCGACATTGCCTTTGGATTAACAATATTGTTTAACACGACTGTTAACACAGCAAAGATAGTGTTGTTTCTCAAACAATCAAAGATATTCCTGAAATATTTTCAAAAACGTTGCAATTCTCAAAAAATGGCTATCTTTACCTTATGAATAAGAGAAAGCGCATCATCACCGTCGCCGCCGTCCTGGCGGCTGTTTCTATGAATATGACCGCTCAGCCGGCCCAAAGAACCATCTGGAACGATGGATGGACGTTCACCAAGGACGGGGAAAGCCGTGTCCTTGACCTGCCTCATGACTGGGGTGTGGACGGGCCGTTCGTGCAGGAGTACCCCGGGGAGACCGGAAAACTGGCCTGGTGGGGCAAGGCGGAATATTCAAAGATTCTTTCCGTGACGGCGAAAGACCTTAGGTCGGGAAAGCGGTTCCTCCTCGATTTCGGCGGAGCGATGTCCTATGCCAAGGTCTTCTGCAACGGGAAGGCCGTCACCGAATGGCCGTACGGGTACGCCTCGTTCCGCGCGGATCTGACTCCGTTCGTCAAGGAGGGGGACAATCTGGTCAAGGTCACGCTGGACAATCCCGGGGAGTCCAGCAGATGGTATCCCGGAGGAGGAATCTACCGGAACGTGTACCTGACGAAGGCCGGCCCCGCCGGCGTGGCGCAGTGGGGGACGTTCGTCTCGACGAAAGGAAATGATGTCAGCATCGGGATCACGCTACGCAACGCCGGGAAGGCTGTGGGAGGAACAGTGCGCACGGAGATCGTCAGGGTCATCAATCCGGGTTCTTCGGCCACCGGGCCGGTCGAGGTGATCGTGGACGGCAAAGCAAGGAAAGCGATAGTGACCAAACTGGACGCTGTCACGGACGGCGGCGAGGTCATCCAAAAGTTCAAACTGAAAGACGCGCGGCTCTGGAGTCCAGAGACCCCTGAACTCTACCAAGCCGTAACCACCGTCACCACAAGAGGCGGAGGGAAGGACGTTTACCTGACCACATTCGGACTCAGAGACCTGGAGTACAAGGCCGACGGGCTGTACGTCAACGGGCAGAGGACATTCATCAAGGGAGTCTGCCTGCACCACGACGCCGGGGCGCTCGGAGCCGCCTGGAACGAGACGGCGTGGGTGAGAAGGCTGAATATGCTCAGACAAATGGGCTGCAACGCCATCCGCACATCCCACAATCCTCCGGCGCCGGAACTCCTCGACCTCTGCGACCGGATGGGATTCCTCGTGATGGACGAGCTGACAGACACTTGGACTATCCCGAAGAAAGAGAACGGCTACGCCAGACTGTTCGATGAGTGGGCGGACAAAGACCTGAAGGCCATGATCCACAGAGACCGCAACCATCCGTCAGTCATCATCTGGAGCATCGGCAACGAGACCGGCGAGCAAGGCTATCCGGAGAAATACGGGATCGCCTACCACCTCACGGAAGTGTGTCATAATGAGGATTCCACAAGACTTACAAGTTTCGGCAGCGACAATCCGTGGGCCAGCGGACAGGATTTCCGCAACACGATGGACATCTACGGATTCAACTACAAACCGCATCTCTACGGCAAGTTCCACGCCGCCAATCCGGGCAAACCGTTCCTCGGAAGCGAGACCGCATCGACCGTCAGCTCAAGAGGTGTGTACATATTCCCGCCAAGCGACAAGGAAGATGGCGCCTTGGACAATTTCCAGGTGTGTTCGTTCGACATGTTCACCGTTCCGTGGGGGCAGCTGCCTGACCAAGAGTGGGCGGAAGAGGACAGGAACCCTTCCTGCCTCGGAGAGTTCGTCTGGACCGGATTCGACTATCTCGGCGAGCCGACACCTTTCAACGCCGACCTCACAATCCTGACAAACTTCCACGACGAGGAGGCCAAGGCCAGGGCAGAGAAGGAGCTGAAGGAGAAAGGAGCGATCGCTACTCCTTCCAGAAGCTCGTACTTCGGAATCATCGACCTCGCCGGCTTTCCGAAGGACAGGTACTGGCTCTACAAGTCCCGCTGGTCGTCAGAACCCGTCCTGCACCTGATGCCGCACTGGAACTGGCCGGGACGCGAGGGGAAGATCACCCCGGTGCAGGCCTACACGAACTGCGCCGAGGCTGAACTCTTCGTCAACGGGAAGTCCTACGGCAGAAAGGCCAAGGGAGCCAACGAGTATCGCTTCCTCTGGGACAACGTGGTCTATGAGCCTGGCACCGTGAGGGTTGTCGGCAAGACCGCGGACGGGAAGACCATCGAGAGCGCCGTCGCCACAAGCGGAAGCCCGGCGAAGATCCTGATGGCTCGTGAATATGGCAGCGGACCTTCAACGGAGTTCGGCGGCGACTGCGCTCCGGCACGTTCACGGACATATTCATCGGAAGACATTGTCTTCGTGGACGTAAAGGTCGCGGACAGGGACGGGAATATGGTACCGACAGCGTCCGACAGGCTGAGGTTCAGCGTCTCCGGCCCGGGTGAGATCGTGGCCGTGGACGCCGGTGACGCGACCTGCCACACGCCGTTCCGCTCCGATGAGATCAAGGCTTTCGGCGGCCTGGCGAGCGTCATCGTAAAGCGCACGGGCACCGGAACCGTCATCCTGAGAGCCGAGAGCGAGGGACTTGAGGCGGGAGAGACAGAATTGTGACTGAACAAACATATTCATTAATATTTATGAGGAAAAATTTCGTACTTGCCTGCGCGGCGCTGCTCCTTTGCGCGCCGGGTTTCGCGCAGACGCAGAAAGCCAACTACGCCCTCGCCGAGAGATTCTCGGCCAAGAGGGTAAATCAGATGGTGTTCTCCACGCAGATCACCCCTAACTGGTTCAGGGACAGCGACAAGTTCTGGTACAGTTGGAGGACTCCGCAGGGAACCCGCTACTACATTGTGGATCCTGTCAAGGGCACCAGGACCGAGGTGTTCGACATGGACAGGCTCGCGATGCAGGTGACCGAGTTCGTCCGCTACCCGTTCGAGGCCAAGCATCTTCCTATCAGGGATTTGAGGTTGAAGGATGACAAAGAGTTCACTTTCAGCATCATCTCCGGCCTCAAGAACGACAGGGACACGACCTGTTTCCGCTACGAGATCGCCACCGCCAGGCTTGACACCGTGGCCAAGGAGAAGGACAAGTACCCTCGCTGGGCCTCCGTCGCCCCTAACGGTGAGTTCGGAGTCTTCGCCAAGGGTTCCAACCTTTGGGTGATGGACTCCACAAGCCTTCGCAAGGCGGCCAAGGACGAGAAGGACAGCACCATCGTGGAGCATCGTCTGACCACGGACGGCATCCGCCAGTTCGGCTACGGCTACGGCAACTACTCCGGCGACACCGAGGCCGACTCCACCAAGAGGCACTATCCGGGCGAGCTTGTCTGGTCTCCGGACTCGAAACGTTTCGCCACGATGAAGTGGGACGTGAGGAAACTGGACGACCTTTGGGTGATCAATTCCGTCAGCGGCAAACGTCCGGAACTGGAAACCTACAAGTACCAGATGCCAGGGGAGCCGGGACCGAAGGGCTACCTTTACCTGTTCACGATGAACGGCTCGCGCGATGGAGCCTCCTTCAAGGAGATAAAGAGCCAGGCGTTCAAGGATCAGGAGGTGTCACTGCAGAGCGCGAGGAGAACCGCCAAGGACAACTACCTGGACTACTGGAAGAACGAGTGGCTTGGCGACAACACCGGGTTCTACATGGTGCGCCAGAGCCGTGACCTCAAGAGGCTTGATCTCTGCCGGGTGGACGTTGACTCCGACTCCACCAAGACCATCATCTCCGAAAGGGAAAGGACCTACGTGGAGTACCGCGCTCCGTTCCTGATCGGTGGCGGAAAGCAGATCCTCCACTGGTCCGAGCGCAACGGATGGGCGAACATCTACCTCTACAACAGCGACGGCACGCTGGTCAGGAATCTGACCGAAGGGGCGTTCCACGTAGAGGACATCCTCGGGGTGAACGAGAAGGAGGGCTACATCCTGCTGAGCGCATGCGGAGTCAACAAGGACGAGAATCCTTACCAGATGCACACGTTCAGGGTTCCGCTCACGGGCGGCGCTCTCCAGCAGCTGGACATGAACGACATGGACGTGCTTTCGACGGCGAGCGACGACGCCAAGTTCTTTGTGGCCAACTATTCGAGAGTGGACTGGACACCTGCCGTGGCCCTGTTCTCGGCGACGGGCAAGCGGATCGCCGATCTGGAGACCGCCGACCTCAGCCTGCTGTTCGAGGCCGGCTACAAGTTCCCGGAAAGATTCAAGGTGAAGGCCGCCGACGGTGTCACCGACCTCTACGGAGCGATGTACAAGCCTTACGACTTCGACTCAACGAAGGTCTATCCTATCTGCGACTATGTTTATCCGGGTCCTCAGGTGGAGGCGAACAACATCTCCTGGAGCAGGGGCTTCACCCGCACCGACAGGCTCGCCCAGATCGGAATGATCGTGATCACAGTCGGCAACCGCGGCGGACACCCGAACCGCTCGAAGTGGTACCACAACTACGGCTACGGCAACCTGCGCGACTATGGTCTAGAGGATCAGAAATATGCCATCCAACAGCTCGGTGCGAGACATCCGTTCATCGATCTTGACAGGGTAGGCATCCACGGCCATTCGGGCGGCGGATTCATGAGCACGGCGGCCATTCTGAAATATCCTGATTTCTTCAAGGCGGCTGTCTCCTGCGCCGGCAACCACGACAACAGCATCTACAACCGCTGGTGGAGCGAGCAGCATCACGGTGTCCTGGAAAAGATCGACAAGGGCGACACGACCTTCGTCTACAGCATCCAGACCAATCCTGAGATCGCCTCCAACCTGAAAGGCCATCTGATGCTGGTGCACGGCGACATCGACAACAACGTCCACCCGGCCAACACCATCCGCGTGGTCAACGCCCTGATCCGCGCCAACAAGCGTTTCGACATGCTCATCCTCCCGGGCCAGCGCCACGGCTTCGGCGACATGAATGAATATTTCTTCTGGCGCATGGCCGACTACTACGCCGAGTGGCTGATCGGTGACTCCGAGCGCTGGAAGCCGGACATCACGCAGATGAACAACGACTAAGCCCGTCACCCAACCACCTCGACAGGCTCAGCGACCGGAATTCCTCTGGTCACTGAGCCTGTTCAATTTACAGCATTTATAGCCCCGTCACCTCCGGGAACAATAATGCCCATAATTGCAGCCACAGAGTGCAACTCGGCACTCTTGGGGAACAATAATGTCTAAAACTGTCGCCACAGAGTGCAACTCGGCACCCTTGGGGAACAATAACGCCTAAAACTATCGCCACAGAGTGCAACTCGGCACTCTTGGGGAACAATAATGTCTAAAACTGTCGCCACAGAGCGCAACTTGGCACCCTTGGGGAACAATAACGCCTAAAACTGTCGCCACTGAGTGCAACTCGGCACTCTTGGGGAACAATAACGCTTAAAACTGTCGCCACAGAGTGCAACTCGGCACCCTTGGGGAACAATAACGCCTAAAACTGTCGCCACAGAGCGCACATCAGCACCCTTGGGGAACAACAACGCCTAAAACTGTCGCCGGTGTTATTCTGAGCCGAGATGGCGGAGGAGCCTGGAGCGGAGGGAGCCTTTGCCGTAGCCGGTCCAGATGTCGATGACCTTGGCTTCCGGGGAGATCAGGACGAAATGCGGGATGCCGTTTGCCTGATAGGAGGCGGAAAGGCCCGCGCCCATAGGCTTGAATTCATTCCACTCGACACAATCCGACTTTTCCTCCTTCAAGACTTTCTTCAAGACTTTTTTCCAGGTTTTCTCACCATCCACACTCAGTCGGACAAACGCCAGCCTGTCAGCGAACTCCCTTGCAAGCTCATTGCCCTCCGGAATGGATTCCATACACGGCCCGCAGCCCACACTCCAGAAATCCAGAAGGATGTACTTACCGGAAAACTCGGACAGATGATGCACATTGCCGTCCGTGTCATAAAGGTCGCCGTCCACGAGATCGTCACCTACCCCGACAACCTTCCTCGGACTCAAGGTCGCGGAGATCACCTCTCCCTGCCTTGTCTTCAGATCATCCGGAGTAAGTCTGGAATAAAGCTCGTAGACCAGAGCCGAATCTGCCTTGCCGTAGCCGCCACTTAGCATCATGGCATGCAAAGCCAGCTCATCAAGCCATTTCGTCGTGACAGGAGCCGTCCTCATATATTCAAGAACCTTATGGTTGGCGATGCTGTCCAGCGGCTTGCAAAGCCTTCTGAGCGAATCCACTTTCCTCCACGCGGCCCGTCTTTCCTCACCGCTGAGGCTCCTGAGTTCCCTCAACATGTCAGCCTCTTCAACGGCGTAGACCTGAGACTCCCTCTTTTCCGGAAACTGGACTGCCAGAAAATCATTCTCGGTCTTCTGCTCCGGAAGACGGCTCTTTACCCTCCATGTCAGCAGCAGGTTGTCATCACCCGTGACCGTGACCTTCACGCCCGGCTTCACCCAGACCGGAAGTATATTATTAGGGAAGCCCTTGCCGAACGAGCACAGCCCGAACTGAACCGCTCCGCCTGAGATCGTGTCCCGGAATTCGAAACGACCGCCGATGACCGTGTCCTGGGCCACGCGGACCGCCAACCGGCCATCGCTCCTCATAAGACTAATGACCGTGCTGTCGGGAATATTCCTGACCACTCCTTTGATAAGATACTCATCCACACCTACTGCCTGCCTGGAGCATCCCGCCGACACAACGATCGCGGCAATCGCCGCTACTGTTTTCAAAACTTTCATATTCATAAGGTTACCGTGCGTAAAATCATGCTTCCCGCGCACGGGAGGGTGTTTTTTGATGCTGCCGTACGCAAACAGCATGAATCTGCGCACAGAGGATTATTATTTCTTGTCCAAAGCACTGAGAAAGAAGTTCTTCTGCGGTGAAGAGGAGATACGGGCCTGAAGGTCTCCAGCAATATTCATTAACTCAACTTTCGCAAGTAGGCAATAGCCTGTTATCAAACACATTATCTCACGTTCGGAGGAGATTGCTCACCCACATCATTTCACGTTACCCCCTCCCTAAATCCCTCCCCTCGGGGGAGGGACTTGCTTTCACTGCAAGCAGTGAAGAAGATAGGTGTTTCGCAGATGCGAAACTTGAGTTCATTAATCTCTCAGTCTCAAGCCTTTTTCAGCCGGCAGACTCCCGCATCTCCGATCTCGGCTTCGCAAATTTACATAATAATCTGTGATTTATACGCCCGTCCCATAAGAAAGCGTTAAAAAATAAGATGAGAAAAGACATCTAGACCGAAAAGATTCCTTAATCTGAGGCAACTTATTTTTTTCATGTTACTTAAAGGAGATATTTGAAGAAATTTCATTAGTTTTGTATGGGTAAATAAATGTGAGGAGTGAATACTTTTGAGTCATTATTCGTAAACTATCAACCGAGGCTTGTCACCTATGCCGATAGCATTGTCAAGGATCATTCCATAGCGCTGGACATGGTGCAGGACACATTCTTCACATTCTGGAAGAAGTATTCCGGACAAGATGAGAAATCCTCCGCCCGTCTGTTGTTCGCGATGACAAGGAACCGCTGCATAAACTACCTCAAAAGAGAGCGACTGCTGAACTACGTGGATCTATCATTTCTGGACAGCATCCAGAAAACGGAGAAACTCTTCGGTCTTGACTTCTATTACGATGCACCTGATTCCCCTCTAATACGGAAGGAAGTTGAGAATCAGGTCGAAAAGGTCTTGTCCCTTTTGCCTGACAGGTGCCGTGAAGTGTTCGTGATGAGCCGCTTCAAGGGAATGAAAAACCGAGAGATCGCCGAAATGTTAGGAATATCCCAGACCGCTGTCGAGAAGCACATCAGAAGAGCCTTGGCATCCTTCACAGAAGAAGCGAAAGAACAAAACTCGCCTGCATTCAGCTGGTTTGTCCTTTCGCTCCTTATCGGATGTTCATGACAGGATATTCCTAATACTTCCGAAGAATGTCCGCGACCCGCTTTCGGTAGTTTGGATCAGCAGACTTGCGGAAGTGGCCTTTGCGGTGAGTCCACCAGTCTTTCTCGAATCCGCTGACTTTCTCCGAGAATCCTTCCTGGTCAAAGTCCTTTCCTTTCCTGACGGAGTCCTCACAGTAATCAAAGAACATATTCCATCTGGCCAAGTAGAAAGATGACATGAGTCCCGACCACTCACGGCTCGCATAGTCACCAAGACTGCTGCCACGGTCGCCCCAAGTGGTGACAAGGCAGCGCGCGTTGCTTTCAAAATAGTTCTTCTCCCTCTTGTCGGCGCCCCAACTTCTCGCGTCCGAGATCCATCCGCCCAACAGGAAAGAAGGCTCGCAGGCAAGCAGAGCATCCATGTCCTTGAAGATCCCGTTGATTCTCCCGCGGAGAGCTTTCATCCGTACAGGATCTTCGTCATCAAAGGCTTTGGAGTATTCCAGGACCTCGTCCTGAAAGACATTGGCAAGATACTGCCTTGTCATGTTCACAAGATCAAAACGCTTGGCGGAACTGTCGAAAAGGAGTTCCAGCGCTTTTTTAAGATCCGCGTTCGGGAAGCCGCACCTTTCTTCCGATGTATGGCGGCACCGGCCAAGATCCGGACGGAGGGTCATCGGGGAACGGTGACCCTTGCCATTATAGATCTTCCGCGCGAGCATATTCCACGCCTCCGCAGCTGCCGCGCTTCCGTCCGCCCTGCGTTCCGCGAGAGCCGAGGCATATTTTTCCGGAGTCAGTCCCCTGCCATAGCTCCATGCTTTCTCAAAGACATAGTCAAACATGTATGGATTGCAGTCGAATCCCTCAAGGGTGCCACCCAGTCCACATATTCCCGGGCCTGCCTCAGTCAGGACATTCTCTATCTTCTCATGCGTGTCGGCGAAGTTGCCTTTGAGCATAGAGTTTCCTCCAAAATTCCCGAGGTAGCACCAGATGAAAGGAACGCCGTGAAAGCTGTCTGTCATCTTCCAAACCTCCTGATAGTCACAGTAGTAGTCCAGCAACATCGATCGTTCGGCAGGATACGATGTGATGTAGGACTTTATCCTCTCTCCCGTCCAGTCTTTCCTTTGGTAGTAGAAAAGCCAAGTCATCTGGAGCCACACGGCATCCTTGTCAGCACTCACCAATGACTCGCAGACCTGCCGGCCGACCCTGGCAAGGTAATCCGGTTCCCAGGACGGCGGAGTCACCTCGTTGAACAGATCGATTCCATAGATGTGGTCAGTGCCATACATCTCTTCCTGAATCTCCAGAAACCTTTTCTGGATTCTTGAATATAATGGATCCATAGGATCAAGGAACCAACAGGTGTATGGTTCCTTGAATCCCGCCCATTCTCCCAGAGAACGGATGTCAGCGTCAGGGAATATGCGTTTGATCGCCTGCGGAACATGACCAGCGAAAGCCGGCAGGACTGTTCTCATGCCAAGCTCCCGTTCCCGGCGGACAATCTTCCTCTGCAGTTCCTCCTGTCCATCAAGCCAAGACACCGGAAGCGGCCCCTGCCATCTGTCAATGTTCTGCATCCGATGCCACGGAAGATGTGCAGGGCCTGTGAAATAGCCTCTGATCTCATCATCGGTCAGACCAAGTTCCGACCAGACCTTGTACCAGACGCTTTCCTGTCCCGTGATCGCAAGCGGGAGGTTTATCCCGTTCAATGCCATCCAATCAATGAAGCGCTCCCATTCCTTCCAGCCCCACCACGGAAGAGTGTAACCGAAAGTACAATAATTAAGGAAGAAACGGTTGGCCACCCTCGCCTCTGACGTGAACGGTTCCCCGACCACCGGCAATGATGACGGCAAACGGACAGGATCGTGACTGTACCATGAGACATCAACCTTGCAGCGATACCTTAGGTACCAGTTCAGTCCCATAGCCATCGCCGGCGCGCCAGTTCCACTGACAAGAATTCCGCCGCCGGAATCCTCCACGGTGAAAAATTCAGCATCAGCCTTGTTGCGGCTTACATCCTGAAACCTGATCCGGTCACATTGTTCTCCCAAGATTCTCCGGGCCAATGCAGTCGCGGCATCAGTCGAAACGGAGGCGAAAACAGAGTCGGTACAGGCAGCCATCAGAACCATGGCCAGCATGAGACGAAGTTTCATCAGACCTTGAGGAAGCATTTCTTGCGATAAAGGAAATAAAGGAATAACCAACAGACTGTGAAATAGCCGATGTTCATCACGAGTCCCGAACAACTTTCAGGGACAATGCCGGACAATCCTTTGAAGAAGAAGCCGGTCACAGGCCAGAAACCTATGATTCTCTGCGCCATGTAGATTGTGATGGAGTTCATGCCGACAACCTGGAAAAACACCGTGCCTTTCCTCCAGCCTTTGACATCGATCAGATAATAAAAGACAGCGAACAGCCCTATCGACCACGCCCCGCACGCAAGGACGAAAGTGCTGGTCCACAATTTTTTGATGACGGGGAACCAGTGAGCCCAGACGACAGCCACGATCGCCATGACAATGGCCGCCGCAAGCATGTTCAAAGTCTTTCTTTCTCCGGTGGCGGGCGATTCCTTGACGTAGCGCCCCGTGAACATTCCAAGCATAGCCGTGACGACAGCGGGAATCGTGCTGAGGATTCCTTCCGGGTCATATACTCCCGGCTTGTAGATGTTGTCCGGAAGCAGAAGCCTGTCGATGTAGAAGGCTATGTTCCCCTCTTTTGACAAGGAATCCGCACCTACCGGAGCATCCGGGGCTACGACAAGTTTGAGAAGAAGAAAATACCCTATAAGGATACCGGCAGCGACACCCCACTGTGCCTTCTTTCCGGTGTGGCAGTACAGGATAGCCGCCAGCATCCAAGCCAGACCGATTCTACCAAGCACACTTGGAATGCGGAGAGACTCGAAGTGAAACTGGAAGAAACCCTCATAGACCAGTCCGAGGAAGAAAAGCGTCAGTCCACGCCGGATGACATCCAATGTTATCGACTTATCCGACAGTCCCTTCGAGCGTTTTTTCTCAAGAGAGAACGGGAATGTCATGCCGGAAATGAACAGGAACAGCGCGAAGATCGTGTCGTGGTGATGCAACCCGATCCAGTTCACATGGTTCATCTGCTGAGCCAGCCAGCAATCCTTGCCTCCCGGAAATATTCCGCAGGCCTCCGCGATGACAGCGCTCAGCCCCATGATGAACATCATGTCAAAGCCCCTGAGCGCATCCAACGACAAGAGTCGTCCGTTTGAGTTCGCCATATATCCTAATTATTCAGTATCGTCAGTTTCCAGTTTCCTGTCGGCCCCCAAAGGTAGCCGGTGTATAATATTCCTTTACGGATCTTGATGCCTTCCGCCTCGAAATAGCCGCTCTTGGAACCCAACTTAACTATTCCGGCCTTGTCATCAATGAACGCAAGGCTCTGCTGAGAAAGCTCGACCATCCCGTTGAAAGTTATCACTGAGACCTTTGCAGTCCTCTTGCTTCCGTCCCCGGTGAACCAGTAAAGACGTTTCTTGTAGATGCAGAAACCCTGCATCGGAGCTCCGTCGTTCAGTTCGACACTATTGATGAAAAATGAATATTTCGGCTTGAGGGCGCTCAGGTCATGAACAGCCACGTCGGGGCTGATGGTCTCGATTTCAGCGACAGGACCGCTGCCTCCGCCTCTTACAACAGTGCCGATGTTCACGGTTGTGACAGGAACCTTCTTAGCCTCCTTCAAGGACCAGACCACGACTTTTGTGTCTTTTCCCGAGACCTCGCCACTTGAGTAGAGGATGCAGAGATTGTCGTTCTCCGTGTCGGTGCAGACCAGAAGATTCTGATAAGGCCCGACATAATAGTTGTCCTCGCAATCCTCCGGCATAAGTGTCACGCCAGGCTGGTACCTGACCCGTGAGATGATCTTTTCCGCGTAGTAGTCCCCCTCACCGCCTAACCTGCTGGAATAGTTCGATGTCCAGACGTAGGCATCTTCGCCGTCCTCCTCGACCGACATGTTCGTCCCATGGGCGGCGTACCAGATCTTCATCTCCTTCCGGTACTGTCCCGAAGGGGTCATCCGTTGGAAGTACAGTGCCGAATGACGGGTGCCGCATGCCAGGATGTCACCGTTCTTGAGAATGTCGAAGCATTGCATGCCGACATCACCGCCCGCGATAGACAACGCATTGGCATACACGATGTCATCCGATAATGTTTTTCCGTAACGGTCGGACGGGATGTCCGGCTTGTCGGTCTTGACGATAGTGTTTTCACCTCCGTTGCCATAGGATGAGGCATGGCTGCAGGCACACTGCGAAAACAGCATGCCCGCGACCAATGAAAAAACGAGAATAATTCTGTTCATTTATCCAATTGAGTTCCTTGCGAATAAACAAATCATTTCGTCCACTCCTCCGGCAAGGTGTCTGTCCACTTTTCCGGAAGGATGATGGTGACCTTGGAAGCCTTGGATGCGTTCACGGTCGCCTCGTCAACGGTGCTGGCATCCGTATTTCCTGTGTTCAACTGTACACTGGTGAACACGTTTGACACATAACCTTCCCCTCTCACCATGGCGAAGACATCACCTGTGTTGGCGGATTCCTTGATCTGGATGGTCGGGTAGAATCCGCAGACGAGGCCGGCGGCATAAGGCTTGTCGGCTTTTACGCTGGCGTGCGAGCCGACATAGACATTGGCGGAGTTCGTACATTTTGTGATCACGATGTTGTCCGCGCCACGGCCGATCAGACCCGCTCCGCCTTGGGTGGTATAGCCCATCACCTTGCCTTTGTTGTGGCAATCGGTCATCTCCAGAGAGTTGTACACTGTTCCCATCAATCCACCGAATGATGCTGAATATGCAACCTCGCTGCGGCAGTCAACCGTGCCTTCGTTGCGGCATCCAGTGAGTTTCATGGAGCCTTCGCCCCCATCGCGGATAAGTCCGATGAATCCACCAACCGCATCACCTATCGCCTTGACCGTACCCTTGTTGTAGCAGTTCTTGGCGACAAGCATCTTCCCTTTAGCGACCCTCACAGCACCTGCGAGACCTCCGACGTTACCGTTACCTTTTTTGTCCGCTCCGTTTGTGAATATTATGTCGCCAGCGTTGTAACAGTCCTCATAGTAGCCACACGCATAACCCGCGATACCTCCGAGACCGGCGAAATTGGTCTTGCCGCCACCGAAGTCTGCTTTGATGTTTCCGGTGTTGTATGTCCTGTACATCTTGACTCCCGCACCGTCCGACTTTCCGAGAATGCCTCCGAACCAAGCGTTCCCGAGGCCGATCTTGTTGGTGCTGATCGTGACATCGGACTCGTTCGAGCAATCGTAGATCTCAAGTCCGTCATTGTCCCACACGTCCGCGATGAGACCTCCGAAAAACATCACCGCGACGAGGGAGAAGTTTCCGCGCACATGGCAGTTCCTGTAGGTTCCTCCGGCCGTCTCATCCCCGACCAGTCCACCGATCATCGTTCCCTGACGGGTGTTCCCGATCTGCGTCTGAGTGTATTTCACGGTAGAGATGACGTTCTCGAACGTGGCACCGTTGCTGTAGGCGGCGATGCCGCCGGCTCTGTCGTTACCATCCGTGATGTTGAATGTTCCGGCGATCTTGAGGTTCCTGACGGTACCGTCGCCTTTGACGGTCTGGAATATTCCCGCATCACCGGAATTGGATTCGATCCTGTAGGTGATTGTGTGATTCGCCCCGTTGAACACTCCGGAGAACCCAGCATTGACATAGAGGGATTTAGGTGTTCCGGTGAGGTCTATGTCAGAGTTGACGATGACCTCGCCTCCATCCTTCCAAAGCGAGCAGTCACCGCCTTTCATGTAAGCCTCGGCGAAAGCAAGGAAATCATCGGCATCATTGATTCCGAGCATGGACACCGGCAGTTCCAACTCTCCGGTCTCTCCGGTGTCTGAAGTCAGCTCGAAACGCACTGTTCCGGATCCGGTGAAGCCTTCAGCGGTGGCAGACGGCGCGGTCACAGTCAACGTGGCCTCGTTGTCGCCCTTCTGCAGATCGACATTCCATCCGGCAGGCACATTGGTGATCGTCACCTTGTCGATGTTGGCATATTCAACGGACTTCATCGTGCTTGTGGAGCCGTGCGCGACTCTTTCCAGTCTATCCGCCTCGAATTTGAGAACAGGAGCCGACGCAAGAACCTGCACGCTGAACGAAACCGGGCTTCCCAATGTCCCTCTCTTGCTGACAGGGGTGACCGTGATTGTGCCTTCATGCTCGGCGGTCTCGTCCTTCAGGGCCGGAGCGGTGATGTCAACCTTGCAGCCTTCCCTGTCAAAGACGACCGTCCAACCTTTAGGAGCTGTGCTTTCAATGCTCCAGACATTTGAGAGCGAGGCCGGAATATTCATTGTCTGGGCATATTTCATGTTCAGCCCTTCCGCCACTCCATCAAGAGTGAACTCTACCGAGGCATCAGTCACCGAGACATTGATTGAGCGGGTCAATGTCCTTCTGTCGTAAGATGTTACATCTATCTTGACCACACCGTTCTCCGCAGCCGAAGTGTTGTCTCCGGCAGGAGACGAGATGTGTATCTTCTTCTCTGTCGCCGCAAAATAGGCGTCCCATCCGGCAGGAGTCGTGAACTCCACCTTCGAGACTCCTTCCGAGCTGACAGGGAATGCTCTGGCCTCATCGTAGAAAAAAGTCTGGGTTCCGCCAAGCTCCGTGCCGGCGTCACCGTTGATGTCGAAAGTGAAAGCCTCCTCGACCTCTTTGTCGCATCCGACCGCCATGGCCAAGGCCAGAGAGACAGTCGTTAATATTTTCAGATAATTCATTTTCATATAATTCATTTTCATTGTTATTAATATCCTGGGTTCTGTACTAGATTCTTATTCTTGTTAAGCTCGCTCTGAGGAATGGCAAGCCAGTAGTTCTTTTTGTCGAACTGTCTCTTGGCCTGCTGCTCGGCCTCCACAACCCTGTAGAAATCATCCTGAGTCTTTCCGCTGACATTCCAGGCCTTAGGCTGTCTGTTCAGCAGGTCCTCGGCCTCTTTCCATCTGCGGATGTCATGATAGCGCCGTCCCTCGAACATGAACTCTATCGAGCGTTCCTGATGGAGAACCTTGCGCAGATCGTCTCCGGTAGGGATTCCGCCGACAATCGCCCATGAATCCTCGAACTTAGGAAGTCCGCACCGTGTCCTTACCTTGTTCAGATAGAGAAGACTTGTGGAGCTGAGGCTTCCGTTATATTCAAAGTCGGCCTCCGCATAGTTCAGGTAGAGTTCCGCCAGACGGAGGTACGGGTATGAGTAGGGAATGGCGTTCTTGGTCTTCTTCTCGTAGTCGTAGTAACTGCTTTTACGCACCCACTTCTGGCAGAAATAGCCGGTGCAGCTCTGGTACTCGGTGGTCGGTGAAATCCATCCGTGAAGTTCGCCGCCTCTCGCGTGGAGGGTGATCTCCTTGCTCTCGATCTGGAACTGTCCTCTGTCGTAGCCGACCGATGCGTAGAAACGAGGATCCCTGTCTCTGTGAAGGAGTACCGTGCTGTCGCCTGGAGCCACACTGTACAGATCCCTGTCCTTGGTGAGCGGATCCACATCCATCGGCAGACCGTTCTTGGAGTAGTACATCTCCACAGCCTCCATGGTTGGCACGAGTGTAGCCTGCCAGCTCATCTGGTCATTCTGCACGGCGCGTGGAGTGGAGCAAAGCTGGAGGTACCATATCTCAGTATTGTCGCCTTTGGCCATAAGATATTCCTGGCCGTTCCAGTCTTTCTCCGTGAATGTGTTGTAGTAATTCTCCTTCCCTTGCGTCTGGATGTCTGATCCCGGCTTCTGGTTTGTGGTGTAAAGGGAGTAGTTCTTTTCCGCTTCGATGATGGCTTCCTGACTGGCATCCATGGCACGTTTCCATTTTTCCCTGTCGCTGACAGTGCTGACAAGTTGTGTCCCGTCCGGATTCTTGAAGTCAACCATGTCAGGATTGCCGTTCACAAGCGGAGACGCGGCCCAAAGGAACAGTCTGGCCTTGTAGGCAAGTGCCGTGGCTTTGGACGGAGTCCCCCATTCCTGTTCGATCACAGACTCCGGAAGCAGTCCGGCCGCCTTGTCGTAGCACTCAGCGATGAAGTCAACGCACTCATCAACAGGTCTTCTGCTCGGGAACATCTCGTTCTTATCATCGGTGTCGAAAGGAATGAACCTCTTGATCAGCACCGTCGGCCCGTAGTAGTCGAGCAACGTCTGGTGGTAGTAGCCGATCATGAACCATGCCTCGCCCTCGTACCTTGAGGCGGCCGATGCGTCCAACCCTTTGACGTTATGAATATTGTCGATGAAGTAATACGCGTACCGGATGCCTCTGAAAAGATCATAGTTGGTTCCGTTCGTCCTTGCTACCGGAGCCCAGTAGCCAAAATATGTCTGGCTTGGATTCTCCTCATTGTAATGAAGACTTTTACCGGGGAACCAGTAGGAGGTGCTTCGCGGGCCTGACATGAAGTCGTCTCCGGCGAACTGGTCCGGTGATTTCGTATAAGAGAAGAGTACCGGCATGTACTGCATCATGTTGAAGCGGAATTTCTTCGCTTCGGCCGGTGTCTTCCAGATGTCGTTCTCGGTGGCCTTGCTCTTCGGGACAACATCCAGATAGTCGCAGGAGGTGTAGCCCAGCGTGAGCGCGGCGAATAATATCAATTGTATTTTTCTCATGACGTCAAATGTTAGTAGTTGAACTGGATGCCGATGTTGAATGTCCTCTGGAGAGGATAGGTGAGACCGTTGCCGGAGCCTTTCTCAGGGTCCCAGTACTTGAACTTGGAGAAAGTGAGAAGGTTGGTGCCGGAAAGGTAAACCCTCATCATCTTCCAGGTGTAGCCAATCTCGGCTGTCTTAAGCCTGAGGAACGCCGCATTGCGAAGGTACAGGGTGCTGTTCACAGTGTTGTTCACATTCCATCTGTCGGACAGCCTTGGATAGGAAGCGTTTGGATTCGGGTTGCTTTCGGACCAGTGATCCTCCGCATGGTACATCATGAGACCGTTGCCCGGGTCCGTGGCCGTTGAGAACGGATGGTTGTCGTACATGAGCAGAGACCTTCTTCCAAGCCCCTGGAAGAATGCGGACACATCGAAAGACTTGTACTGGAGCGAGAATCCGAAACCGTACGAGAGTTCAGGGGTGGTTGTCTTGTCTATCCACATCTGGTCATCGTCATCGATCTTGCCGTCATTGTTCAGGTCTTTGTACTTCGCGTCACCGGCCATCAGAGGATAGAGGGTGGCGAGAGAGGACTGGTCAGGAGAGTTCCGGATGTCCTCGTCGTCCTCGAAATACCTGTCGAAGACATACATCTTCATGCTGTTGATGGAATGACCTTTCTTGTACTGATAATCATATTCATAAGAAGGCTCGTCCATGAATTCTATCTCATTGTGCGCATAGGTCAGCGATCCTCTCAGGGAAAGGATCAGCCCATTGGAGAAAGCCTTGTTATAGTCCAGCGAGGCATCGATTCCGCTGTTGTCAACCTTGCCGATGTTACCCCAAGGCGTGATGCCGGAAAGGCCGAATGAAGACGGCAGAGACTGCCTTTGCATGAATATTCCGCTACGTTTCTCATAGAAGTAGTCCACTATGAGGTTGAGCTGCCTGAAGAGTCCAAGCTCCACTCCGATGTCCAGTTTCCTGGAAGTCTCCCATGTGGCTGTGGCGTTGCCGTAGGTAGAGATCTTCGGGCCACTCTGCCCGTTCAGGCTTGGTCCAAGGGCTATTCCATAACTTGAGTTCATGTTGACTGTTGAAAGGTAAGGGAATCTGTCCGCAGTGCTGGAAGAGATAACGTCGTTGCCGACAAGTCCGTAGGAAGCCCTGAATTTAAGCAGGTTGACTTTGTCTTTGAGGGTTCTCCAATATGGCTCGTTGGAGATCACCCAACCCGCCGCGATGGACGGGAAAAAGCCGAAGCGGTTCCCTTTCGCGAAGTTTTCCGATCCGTTGTAGCCGAAATTGCCTTCGATCATGTAACGCTTGTCATAATCGTAGGTGATTCTGCCTGCAAGACCTTGCTCACGGTATGGCAGGGAAGCATATTCATTGGCGGCCGCGATGTTCATGACCCTTTCTTTCTGGTGATAGAGGAAAGTCGCGCCGACGGTGTGCCTGAGGAATGTCCTGTTGTAGTCGATCTTGGCCTGGAATGACAGCTCGCGGAGTCCGTCATTCGCTCTTTTGGTGTCAAGGTAGGTGTTGCCCTGCTCCGTCTGGATCATGTCCAGAACATAGTTGCCGTTCTCGTCCACGCTAAAGTCATGCACCCTGTAAAGGAATGGCTTCATGGAATGGCTCACGGCCGAATACACCCTGTTGTAGAATGTCGCCAACCCATAGGCACGGAGTCCCTTGGTGATGAAGCTGAGATCCTGATCCACCGAAAGAGCGGAGGTGAAATGTCCCCGGTATTGGTCTGAATAGCCCTTGCAGAGTTCGGCATAAGGGTTTGTGCTGTAGCCGGTCGTCCAGCGAGGGGCTGTGCCGAAACGGACAAAAGTGTCATCCTCCTCGGAAGGCAGTACCGGAGCGAACTCGCATGGCATCGCTTTCAGGCTGTAGTTGAACAGCGTCTCCGTGCTTGTCACAGGAGTGTGCTGGAAATGAAGCTGGGTGTTCATTCTCAAGGACACTTTCGTGGTCGATGTCAGGAAGGCGTTGATGTTGGCCTGGAAAATGTATTTCTGGGAATTGATGTTCGTGTTGAAATCGGAGAAATCCGGCTTCTGGAGGATTCCGTTCTCATTGTGGGCAGCCACATTCATGAAGTAATCCACCTTCTTGCCTCCACCGGTCATGTTGATGTTGAAGTTCTGGTTGAAAGTCCTGTCCTTGAACAGAAGATTGTACCAGTCCACGTCCGGATAGGCGTACGGATTCACATGGTTCATGGTGTTCGTGATTTTCTCCTCGGAGTAGTAGGCATCCTTTCCTCTGGTCTGAAGAGCCTCGTTGAATGTGTTCATGAAGGTGACGGCATCGGCAGCTTTCGGAATTTTGGTGGCCTCGGAGGTACCGGTCTCGACCCTTACATTGATGGACATCCTCTCGGCGTTGCGTCCGCTCTTTGTCGTGATGATCATGACTCCGTTGGCTCCCCTTGAGCCGTAGAGAGAAGTCGCTGTGGCATCTTTAAGGATCGAGAAAGACTCGATGGTCTCAGGCGCTATATTATTGAGCATCTGGGCTGTGACCTCTACACCGTCAACGATGTACAACGGGGATTGCCCGCTTCCGAATGTGGATATGCCACGGATCCAGAACGTAGCTCCGTCCGCCACACCCGGCTCTCCGGTGGACTGTACGGAGATCACTCCGGCAATCCTTCCCGCGAAAGAGGTGGAAAGGTTCGATGTGGACGCACGCAGCTCACTTGGCTTCACAGCCTGAACGGCTCCCACAAGACTCTCTCTCTTCTGCGTACCGAATCCTACAACCACCACATCGTCAAGAGTGTTGGCGACTTCGGACAGTGTTATGATCCGGATTTTGGACAACTCCTCCACAGTCAGTTCCTTCCTGTCATAGCCGATGCACTCGAAGGTCACCGTCACGGCTCCGTCCGGAAGCCGGAGGTCGAAGTTTCCGTCCACATCCGTCACCGTTCCGGTTGTCGTCCCGGCCACATAGACACCCACACCGACTATCGGCTGGTTGTCAGAGGATGAGATGACCGTCCCTTTGACGGATCTCACGTTTTCTTTACGGACAACGGAATTCTGGACCTTTGAGATTGTGACGTACTTCCCGTTGATGGAATAATGCATCGTCGGCCCAAGAATCTTGTCCAACACAGAAGTGATCGAAGCGTCCTTGAAGGATGCCGTCACCGGAATGGTCGTGTTGATCTCGTTGCTGTCGAAGATGAAATGATAACCCGTGCGGGCTTCCACCTCATCCAGGACGGCTCCTAATGTTGTAGAGGAAAAGTTCCCCGTGACCTTCTGCGCGCTCATCGCCGTTGGCAGCAAGAGACATAGCGCCAGAATGACGATAATAGGTTTGTGTCTCATGAATGTTACTGGTTATTGTTTTTGATTTATGTAATAGACTTTATTGCCCTTGCGGATGCTTATAGGAAGGATGTCGGACAGGACTTTAAGGATCGTGTCCACAGAGTCATCCTTGCTGAAAGACACGCGGATGGTCCTGTCACCCAAGGACTTGTCCTCAAGGATCAAGTGGGTGTCATACTCCCTTTCGAGCCGTTTCAGAAGTGATGAGAAAGGAATATTGCTGTACTTGATTATCCCGGAGGTCCATCCGCAGTAGTCTCTGACATCCACTGCTTCCTTTGTGAGTCCCTTGTCCCCGATCGTGACCAATTCTCCCGGTGACACGAGAGTCTCTTCCTCTCCGGTCTTGAACAGAATTGAACCTTCCACCAACGCCGTGAACGCCTCACCATCCTGCTCGTAGGCGGAAATGTCGAACTTTGTTCCCAGGACCGTGACAGTGCATTTGCTCGTATTCACGTTAAAAGGCCTCTCCTTGTCATGAGCGACCTCGAAATAACCCTCTCCAGAAAGGAAGATGTCCCTGGTTCTTTTGTTGAACTCCGATGTGTAGCTCAGCCTTGACCCTGCGTTGAGCATCACCTTGGTTCCATCCGGCAAAGCTATGTCAGTCCTTCCACCCGCCGGGACATTCACGACATATTCTTGAACCGCCGCGGCAGGGATCGCCGGATCGGATTCCCCTGTGAGGATTCTGAACATCACCACGGCAATGACGACCGCCGCGGCAGAGACCGCGGACACAAAACGCCATGCCCGGCGTCTCTTATAGGACTTGATTGTGGCCTTGACATCCGCCAAGGACGCCAGCACCTCCTCTGAAGGCTTGTGAATCTGCTCCCAGAACTTTTCGTATTCACGAAACTCTTTCAATTCCTCGGGAGTGGCGGTTATCCTGTCATAAATCTCATTTATCTCTTCCTTGGTCGCCTTGCCCTCAAGGAAGCGGTCATATAACTTTCTGATTTTTGTTTCCATTCTGTAAAATCGGACTTGTTACATATTATATAACACAGAATGCAGGATTTACCTAACCTTCCCGGATGATTATTTATCCGCGTGGAGGCTAATTTCTTATGAATGAATATATAAACGTACCTTACTCCCCCTGAGAACCGACAGGAGTACATTCTTTTATGAAAATGGAAATCAGTCGGTTAACCTCCACGGCTGCCTTATCATTATCATTTCTTGTCCAAAGCGCTGAGGAAGAACTCTTTCTGCGGAGAGTCCGAAGCTGAGATGCGGCCTTTCAGACGCCAGACACGGTTGTAGATGACACTTTTTTCCTTGCCCATCAAGGCCGAGATTGTCGTGCTGGAGAACCCGGCGGCGGTGAAGCAGAAAAGCAGGAAATCATCTTCCTTCCACGACGGGAACTCAGCGCGAAGACGCGACATCACGCTGTCCATCGTCTGATCCAGCATGGCCTCCAGCCCTCTTTGCGTCTTCTTGTCACTGCGCAGACCTTCGACGATGGATTTCACCTCCTTGAGGACCTTCGGCTGCAAGTTGTCCGTACCTTCATAGACATAGTACTGCTCACAAAGACGTTCAAGGACGTTGAAACGGTCTATGTCTTTCAGTCCGGCCTTGCTGACCGGCCTTGAGAGACGGGCCTGAAGGTCTTCTGCGATATTCATAAACTTCTCCGTCTCAAGTCGTTCCGCTTCAAGTTTACGCCGTGCCTCCGCCCTACGGACGAAATAGACAGCGGACACGGCGGCGAGTGCCAGCAACGCGCCAAGGGCCAGAACCCAAAGTTTCAGACGCGCGGCCAGAAGTCTCTCCCTGTCCGCCTCGGCCTGTCCTTGAATATAATCCCGCTGGCTTGCGGCCACAGCCTCGGAAAGAGCGGCCGACTGGGTCCGGTTGGCATATTCCATGACCTTTTCAAGGGATGCGAGAGCCTTCTTTGAATCTCCGCCACGGGAGGCAATCTGGTACTCACGGAAATTCACGTCAGCGATTTCCGCATCGGTCTCAGCTGTGGCACGGGCTTCCAAGAGCCACCGTTGGGATTCGGAAGACTTTCCCGCGACAGAATAGGCATAGGCCAGGATTCCTTTGTCGGAGGACGAGAGAGGGAAATCGAGATCCCGCGCCGCGCGGCTCAGAAGATCAATCGCAAGCGCCGGATCCAAGGTGTCCTTACTCATCGCAAGAGCGGCATAGGACTCAAGGCAGCGCGCCTCCAGAAGAGTGTCCCGCATCTCGTGGGCATCGAAAAGGACGCTTTTGAATATATCCTCAGCGGCTCCGTACCGCCCCAGTCCGGATTCCGCCTGACCTATCTCCAACAATGCCTGTTGGGACTCGCGCTGAAAACCGGCTACCTTGAATGCCTCGGCGGAGCGCGCGAGGTACATCATCTCGTCCGTGGAGTTGCCGGAAGCGTTGCATGTGTGCGCCATGTCGTAGCATATCCGGGCCACACGCAGGGTATCCGCGGCCTTGACTGAATATTCAAGAGCCTTGATGTAGGTGACTATCGCGGCTGGAAAATCCCCGTCGTTGAACTGGTTGCGTCCGAGGCAGTAAAACGCCCTCCCCTTCTGGCCATCATCGCCTCGCCTGTCGAACCAGTCCGCCATCTTCCTCACATCCTTTGTCTCCAAGGTGTTGACGTAGCCAAGCCCCTGCTCGACCTCATCCAAAGCCTTGTCCATCTGGCTGAACAGTCCGGTGTCGCATGAAGACAGTGCCACAATGCAGGCGGCAGTGATAATCAGGTAACTTGCTGGTTTCATCGGAAATGGTATTTGAATATCGGGATCAGGCGCATCAGGGTCAATCATTCCATCCCTGCGCCAGGATCGGATGCTCCAGACCATCCGGAGAAACCAGAACGGAGCCGACCTCCGGCTGGGCCAGATGGCCTATTATGTCGAAAGTCTGGAAGTCACGGCGGAACTTCTCGGCGGACAGAATCGGAATCGTGAACAATAGCCTGAAGTCATCACCTCCGTTCATGGCGGCGGAGACAGGATCGATGTCCAGTTCCTTGCCGGAAGAGAAGCTGTTGCCCTCGAAAGGAATCTTGTCGGCGTAGATCTTCACGCCCAAGCCTGACTCACGGGCCAGTCTCTTTACCGCGTCCGAAAGGCCGTGGGAGACCAGATAACCATGTGACGGGTAAATCTGAGCGTCCTCCAGCCTGGTGACGGTCGAGGCGCTGAGTTCCGGCTTGAGATAGCTCCCGATCAGCATCTTGTATTTCTCAAGCTGAGGCTGGACGGAATCATCCTTGGTCTTGTCGAACCCACGTTTCTCCCGTTCCAGAATCTGTTGGCCGAGGAAAGCCGCGCCAAGACTTCCCGACACGCAGACCAGATCCATGCTTCTGGCCTTTACCGTGCGTCCCTTCGTCAACTTGAATTCCTCCCCGATTGCCGAGACACTGATTGTCAACCCGTTCGGTGACGGAACCAAATCCAGGTCAACCGCCGAGAATCCGTGTTCCTTGGCGGCTGTCACGACTCCGAGCCAAAGATCCTTGATGTGGCTGAAATCCAGTTTGGCGGAGACGCCTAACCTTACGGACAACAGCCGTGGGTGCGACATGGATGCATATATTTCCCCGGCCACGGCCACAACAGACTTGTAGCCAAGATGTTTAAGAGGGAAATATGTCAGGTCGAAATCCATCCCTTCCACAAAAAGCCTTGAGGCGGAAGATAAAAAACTCCCGGCCGCCGGCTCAAAACCAATTTTTCCCTGTCGAGAGAAACCACTACCCTCGAAAAGCAGGTCGATAGCCTGCGTTTTGCCATATTCATTAAATGTCTTTTCCGCCATGATCGGTAATATTTCAAATGATGGTTAATAACACGGTGAACCAATTATTTTCTTCACCGATTTATCTTTAGGCAAAATTAGCACAATTTGTTAAATTTGTAGTCCACATATTTTCTTATGAATATAATAATTAGAGATAATGTTATGAAAAAAGTGATTCTTGCCCTCATGGCAGCCCTGATGGTTCTGCCGTTCAGCGTGGCAGCAAAAAAAAGAAAACCTGCCGACATCAATGTGATTTCCTACAACATCCGTGTCGGGACAGCCAAGGATGGCACCAATTCATGGGAATACCGTTACCCGGTTTCCGCGATGATGATCATGGACCAGAAACCGGACATATTCGGACTCCAGGAAGCCCTGGATTTCCAATTCAAGTACCTTGAGGAATATTGCCCCGACTACAAAGGCATCGGAGTAGGCCGCGAGGACGGGAAGCACAAAGGCGAGCACATGGCCATATTCTACAACAAGAAGACTGTCAAGCTGATCAAATGGGGAACGTTCTGGCTTTCGGAGACTCCGGAAAAGCCTTCCATGGGTTGGGACGCCGCATGCTTCCGCTCAGCCACATGGGCTTTGATGAAGGACAAGGACAGCGGAAAGAAGTTCTACTATGTGAACACGCATCTTGACCACGTCGGCTGGGAGGCCCGCAAGAACGGACTTCAACTGATCGTGGACAGAATCGCAAGCATCAATCCGGAGAACTACCCGATGATCCTCACAGGAGACTTCAACATGAAGATTGACCGTCCGGAATTCGATGACCTCAAGAAGGTCATGCAAAACGCGCGCGAGGTGGCCGTCAAGACAGACCATCACAACACCTACAACGGGTGGGGTAAGGCTCCGGCGGACGAGATCATCGACTACATTTGGTTCAAGGGATTCAGCAGCTGCACTGAATATCAAACCATCACAAAGCCGTATATGGAAAGGACCTTCGTTTCTGACCACTATCCTATCAAGGCCACACTAATTTTTTAATGCCAATCGTTCCGCAAGAACATGAATATATTCAAAATGAAGGAGTTGATCACTATCACCGTGGCCGCCGCGCTGGCGGTTCCGGTTTTTGCCCAGGGAGCCTTGAAGCAGGAGTCTCCTGAGCGTCACGGGATGAATCCGGAGAAACTCGCCCAAGTTGACAGAGTCATCAACGAAGCGATAACGGCCAAAGAGATTCCCGGAGCCGTGCTCTCTGTCGTCAGGGGGAACGACATCGTTTATCTGAAGGCCTACGGTAACAAGTCCGTGGTGCCGACGGTGGAGCCGATGACGACCGAAACGCTCTTCGACCTCGCCTCCGTCAGCAAATGCGTGGGCACGACGCTCGCCTTCATGCAGTTGATCGAGAACGGGTACGTACGCCTCACCGACAATGTGGACAGGTATATTCCTAATTTCAAGCCTTGGAAGGATCCGGAAAGTGGAGAGACCGTGGACATCACCATCCGCGACCTTCTGTCACACTCCTCCGGCTTGACACCTTACATCAACGCCGACACGTTCGTCAAGGAATATGGCGGAAACAACCCGGAAAAAATGGAGCAGTACATCGCCACCGAGATCAAAAGGAACTTCCGCCCGGGCACCGACTTTATGTACAGCTGCCTGAACTTCGTCACCCTTCAGAGAATCCTCGAAAGAGTGACCGGAGAGAAGCTTTATGAATATGCCCAAAAACATGTCTTTGATGTACTCGGACTGACGCACACCTGCTATTTCCCGTTGATCTACACTCCGGCGGTCAGCAATTCGGCCGAACTGGCCGGACTCTGCGCTCCTACAGAGGTTCAGGCTGACGGCAAGCCACTGGTAGCACAGGTTCACGATCCGATGGCCAGAATGATCATGGGCGGCAATTCCGGCAACGCCGGAGTGTTCTCGAACGCCGAGGACCTGTCCGTGATCTGCGCGGCCATCATGAACGGCGGCTGCCTCGTTGACAAAAAGGGTAACTCCCTTGAATCCACCAGAATCCTGAGCCCGGCCACGGTAAGGCTGATGACCACGATTCCGTCACAGAACGATCCATCCGTGGGACGGGCCCTCGGCTGGGACAAGAAGAGCTCCCACAGTGGCCTCCGCGGGGATCTATTCAATCCGGAGACCACGATCATGCACACCGGCTACACCGGAACCTCTATCGTAATCGATATGGAAAGCAAGACCGCTGTCATCCTGCTGACCCACAGGGTTCACCCTCAGGATAAAGGCGGCGTGGGCCGTCTCCGCGCCCTCGTGGCCAACATCGTGGCCGGCTCCATCATTCAGAACGACTGAATATGACCGTTCACCGTCTCATAGGATCACCGCTTGCCGCCATCATCTTTTTGGTGACGGCAGGCACTGTCTCAGCCCAGACCCAGAAAGAACTTCTGGATGAGTTGGACAGAACGATTGAGGAGGCGGAATCCTATGTCTCGGCAAAAGAGGTACGCATAAAGACCATCGAAAACACTCTCCACTCACGTGGAGTCTCTCCTGAAAGACAGTACCGGATCTACGGTGAACTGTTCGATGAGTATCAGCCTTTTAATTATGGCAAGGCAGTAGAGACTCTTGATAAACAGATGGAGATAGCCATGCTTCTTGGCGACAAGAGCAAGCTGAATGATGTCTATCTCAAGGAAGCGATGCTGAACACGGCCGCCGGAGAGTTTCTGGAGGCCAGGAATGATCTGGCGCGGGTTGACACGACCATATTCACAAAAGAGCAGGAAATCGCTTACTGCAATGTCCAGCAACGGTTCTGGTTCGATTATGACGAGAACCAGAAAGGTGCTGACAAATCCATGCTTAGAAAAGTGGCGTATTACCGTGAGCGCCTGCTTGCCTTGGCGGACCCTTCGAGCAGCCTGAGCCGTTATGTGACAGTACGCAAGTACATCGATGAGAAGAACTTCGCCCAGGCGGACTTCATCAACAGGCACTCGCTCTCAAGAATGGATCCCGCAAGCCACGACTATGCTAACCTGGCATATTTCCAGGCAAGGATCTGCGAGAGCCTCAACCGCCGGGAGGATATGAAGAACTGGTTCATCCGCTCCGCTATGGCGGACATCAAGACCGCCACCAAGGACAATGCCTCGCTGTTCAGTTTGGCGGACGCCCTGTTCAAGGACGGAGACTACGCGAGGGCTTTCAAATATTCAAGTTTCTCCCTTGAGGACGCGATCGCCTTCGACGCCAAACTGCGCCAATGGCAGATCTCCGCGATTCTTCCAGCCGTGCAGAAAAGCTACACGGACATCCAGCAGACCCATCAGAAAAAGACAAGGAATATGCTTGTGGCGATGTATGTGCTGGTGTTCCTGCTTTTAGGCGGCTCATTCGCATTGTTCAGGCTCTACCGGCGACAGATAGAATACAGCCGGAGAATCGCCGAGATGAACAAGGAGATCAAACAGAGTTCCGACACACTGGCCGATTTCAACAAACGGCTCAAGAAGATGAACCGCGAGCTCAAGGAAGCCAACGCGGCGAAAGAGGAATATATCGGGCTGTTCCTCAGCATGTGCTCGAACTACATCGACAAGATGAAGGCCTATCAAAGCGGAGTGCGTAAACTGGCCTTGGCCGGCAATCTGGACAAGTTGATCGCCGAGACATCCTCGCCAAACAATGTCGAGAAGGAATTGAAAGAATTCTACAACATGTTCGACCATGCGTTCCTGAAACTTTACCCGAAATTCGTGGAGCAGTTCAACGGACTTCTCCGTGAGGATGCGAGAATCGAACTCAAAAAGGGCAAGCTGCTGAACACCGAACTGCGGATCTTCGCCCTGATCCGGCTCGGAATCACCCAGTCATCCGACATCGCCTCCATGCTCCGTTACTCAGTCAACACCATCTACAACTACAGGGCTCAGATCAAGAATTCCGCCATCGGAGACAGGGACGATTTTGAGGAGAGAATCAAGGAAATCGGGAATTAAGTGGATGTATAATCAGGTGTTTTCGTACCAAAACAGCCACTAAATCCACTTTTCCATGACTATACATTTTTGTATAAATCACTAATAATCAATAGCTAATTCCAAACTATCCTTTAACATACTTCCACTTAAAATATTTTAAAACGTTTAACAGCTTTTATAAAATCCACTATTTTCACCTTTTCTAAACCAAGAACATACTGATTAACAATTATTTAACTATTCAACAATTCTCTTCTCTCCCCTATTTTCCTCTGAGATTTTTTATTTCTGATTCTCCTTGATATTTTTGTGGTGGAAAACCGCATAAAAAGCGTTATTACTATTAACATTATAAATACAAACCACAGAAACAATGAACATCAAAAGTCTAAAACAGATCGTTTTGACAGTCATCTGTCTTCTTGGGATCGGATCCGCGACCGCATGGTCACAATCCATCCATGTAAAAGGTACCGTCCTTGACGAGAACGGTGCAGGTTTCATTGGAGCCGGGGTCGTTCAGAAAGGTACCACGAACGGTACTATGACCGATGCCAACGGTAACTTCGAGATCAATGTCCCGCAAGGTGCCATCCTCCAGTTCTCCTTCATCAGCTATGTTCCGCAGGAGCTTCCGGCCACGCAGAACATGAAGGTGACCCTCGTTCCTGACACACAGACCATAGAAGAGACGGTCGTGATCGGTTACGGCGTTCAGAAAAAGAGCGTTGTCACCGCCGCCATCTCCAGCATCACCGCCGATGACCTCAAGATCCAGTCCCAAACCAGGGTTGACAATATGCTCCAGGGTATGTCCTCCGGAGTGCTCGTCACCCAAGGCTCGGGATCTCCTGACGCGGGAGCGCAGGTCAGAGTCAGAGGTGTCGGAACAATCCACAATTCTGACCCGCTTTATATAGTGGATGGTATGCCGGCCGGCAGCATCGACTTCATCAACCCTAACGACATCGAGCGCATCGAGGTTCTGAAGGATGCCGCCTCCGGAGCCGTCTATGGAGCCCGCGCGGCCAACGGTGTCATCCTTGTCACCACAAAGAAGGGCAAGGAAGGCAAGACACACGTAAGCTACGACTTCTCCTACGGTCTCCAGAACCCTTGGAGGAAGCCTGCCGTCCTGAACGCCACTGAATATGCCATTATGATGAACGAGGGTATGCTCAACGATGGCAAGGCCCCGATCTATGACGATCCATATTCATTGGGAGAGGGAACGGACTGGGTTGACGCGATATTCGACAAGAACTCGCCTATCGTAAAGCACGATGTCAACGTGTCCGGTGGAAACGGAAAGGTTGACTACAGCATTTCCGGTGGCTACCTTTCCAACAAGGGTACGATCGGAGGCAGTTTCGACCGCTCCTATTATAACAGGGTGACCCTCAGGGAGAATGTAGGCGTCGTGATCTTCGACAAGACCGAGGAGCGTAACTGGCTGAACAAGCTTACGTTCCGCAACCAGATCTCCTATGCGCACATCCGTTCCGCGTCCATCTCCACGAACTCCGAGTATGGCTCGCCTCTCGGCTCTGCCCTCGGAATGTCCCCTCTGGACCCAATCTACGCCGACGCGCAGGCTGAGGAGAAGTACAAGACCCTCTACCCGGAAGGCTATCCTTACATCATAAGGAACTCCGCCGGTGTGCCTTACTTTATCGCGGACGCAGGCGTTTACAACGAGCAGGCGAACCCTATCGCTATGCTTGATATGCCGGGCGGACGCAGCAGCTCCGACAAGATCGTCGCCGGACTGAACACCGAGCTGAACCTCTTCGACGGACTCAAGTTCAGGAACTCCGTTTCTCTGGATCTCGCCTACGTTTATGGCCACAGCTACAGCAAGGAATATTTCCTCACATCCAAGTCCTACAAGTACGACACGATCACCGAGAAGGAAACCTACGACAAGGACGGCAACGTGAGCGTGACCGAAAAGATCAACTACGGCTCAAGCGCCTCACAGACAATGAATAGGTACTACACCTGGCAGGTCGAGAACGTCCTCGCCTACGACAAGACCTTCGGAAGGCACACGGTCAACGCCGTGCTCGGACAGTCAGCCCTGCGCAGCACTTCCGCCAACCTCGGCGCGAGCGCTAACGGTCTGATGTACCCTTACGACACCTGGAAGATCACCGTGAACAACACCCTCGGAAAGCAGGAGAACGGTGACCGCAACGGATGGGGCAGTTGGAACTCAATCCCTTACAGCCTTATCTCCTACTTCGGCCGTGTCTCCTACAACTTCGACGAGCGCTATATGGCCGAGGTTACCGTAAGACGTGACGCGTCCAGTCGCTTCGGTCCAAGCAACAAATGGGGAACATTCCCTTCATTCAGTTTGGGTTGGAACGCCAAGAACGAGAGCTTCCTCAAGAATATTCATTGGCTCTCGACCGCCAAGCTCCGTGGCTCGTGGGGTATCAACGGTAACGACAACATCGGAGACTTCACCTATGCGGTATATTCAAGCTCAGGCAACAACTATGTGTTCGGAGCTGGCGGAAACGGCTCCGAGATGATCTCCACGGGAGTCAAGCCAAGCGGACTCGCCAATCCTAACGTGAAGTGGGAGCAGTCCATCCAGACCGACCTTGGTGTTGACCTCGGATTCTTCGGCAACAAGCTGACAGCCACGATCGACTACTATAATAAGAAGACCTCCGGAATGCTTCTGTCAATGCCGGTTCCTGCCTACGCCGGAGACTCGGCTCCTACAGGAAACCTCGGAGATATGGTCAACAGCGGTGTCGAGATCGACCTTGGCTACAGGGGATACATCAGCGACTTCAACTACGGAGTCAAGCTGAACGCCTCCTACAACCACAATGAGCTGACCTACCTTGGCGATGACGCCACCTTCATCGGATGCTCCAGCCACAAGCTCGGAACCCTGACCAGAGGCGAGGTTGGAAAGCCGTTCCCGTTCTTCTACGGATGGAAGACCGACGGAGTGTTCCAGAACGCCGCCGAAGTCGCTGCCTACACCAATTCGGAAGGAGCGCTTCTGCAACCTAACGCACAGGCCGGAGACTTCCGCTTCGTGGATGTCAACGGTGACGGTGTCATCAACGACGACGACCGCACAAAGATCGGCAAGGGAATTCCTGACTGGACCCTCGGCCTTTCACTCAATCTCGAATGGAAGGGATTCGATTTCAGCATGTTGCTTCAGGGACAGTTCGGAGTCCAGGCGTTCAACGTCTCACGCCGTACCGACCTCTACTACATCAACCTGCCTAAGAATATTCTCAACAGGTGGACCGGAGAGGGCACCACAAACAGCTACCCACGTTTCGCCTTCAGTTCAGCCAACGAGAATTACAGGGCCTCAGACTACTGGGTTGAGGACGCTTCCTTCGTAAGGGCAAGGAACATGCAGTTCGGCTACACCCTTCCTGCCAAACTGACCAAGCACGTGGCTATCTCCAGACTGAGACTCTACGTTCAGGCCGAGAACCTCTTCACCCTCACCAAGTACACGGGATGCGATCCTGAAGTGACGGGAGGTAACTCAGGCTACGGCACGGAGGTAGGTATCGACCGTGGTGTCTATCCGCAGAACAGAACATTCACATTCGGTGTAAATGTCAACTTCTAAAATGAGATTCGAGATGAAAAAGATATTTTTCGCGCTTTGCGCCCTTTCAATCCTGACCGTTTCTTCCTGCTCCGAGGACTTTGTCACTCCGGAACACAACGCATCCGAGCCGATGGATGAATATTTCAACACGGAAGCCCGTATGTTCCAAGGACTTACAGCGGCGTATGATCCGCTTGAGTGGTACGACTATTTCTACCAGTACGATGCCCTGCACCTTGTCTATGACATTATGGGCGACGACATCAACGCCGGCGGCTCCAACGAGGGCGACCAGCCGATCCTTGTGAAGACACACTTCTACACAGCGACTTCGACCGATGTCTGCAACCAGATGTGGACAATCTCATATTCAGGAATCAACCGTTGCTGCGTGGTCCTGGAGAATGTGGACAATGTTCCAGGGATGAGCGATGAGACCAAGGCTCTCTACAAGGCAGAGGCCACCGTGCTCAAGGCGTTCTATTACAACGTCCTGTGGAAGCTTTGGGGAAATGTTCCTTACTACGATGAGAACCTGAAGTCCCCTTATTTCACCGAGCAGCTCGGTCACGACGCCGTTTATGAGAAGATCGTCACCAACCTTGAGAACGTGTTCGAGATGAACGTCCTTCCTATGAAGGCTTCAGCCGGCAATGAGGGGCGTGTGACCCTTGCGATGGCTTATATGCTTTACACAGAGGCGGTTCTGTACCAGAACGATGAGTCAAGATACCAGAAAGCCCTCGGGTTTATGAAAGAGATCAAGCAGTCCGGCAACTACCGTCTGGTCGATGACTTCGCCGGAATCTGGACCGAGTCAGGCGAATGGTGCGCCGAGTCCATCTGGGAAATCAACTACATCTCAGAGGGTGGCGTGCGCTCTTGGGACGCGCCTATCGCGACCGGTGGCAACATATTCTCAGTCCTGACCGGAATCCCTTCACTCAAAGGAAGTTCCGACTTCATTGAAGGCTGGGGATTCGGCACTGTACGCAAGGCCGCTTACGATATGTACGATGAGACCGACATCCGCCGCGACGGAGGAATCCTCAACTTCGAGAAATACGCCGAGGAATCCGGAGCGTCCTACACCCCACGCTGGGAAGACAGCGGTTATTTCCTTCTCAAGTACATCGCCCGCGCCAACGGCAACCACGGCTACCTTGGTGACCCGAATATGAACCACGGCAACAACGAAAGGGTTTACCGCTACGCCGAGACCCTCCTCAACGCCGCCGAGCTCTCAGTCCTCCTTGGCCAGGATCCTTCTGAATATCTCAAGGAGATCCGTGACCGTGCGAAATGCCAGGACACCGGACTCACCCGCGATGACATCATCCAGGAGCGCCACAAGGAGTTTGTCGGAGAAGGCAAGCGTTACTGGGACCTCGTCCGCACCGGAATGGCCGCGTCAGTCCTCAAGGCTTCCAACCACGAGTTCCGCCAGAACGACTGGACCGAGTCCAAGAAATACTGGCCGATCCCTCAGACCGAGCTTGACAAGGATCCTAACCTCGTACAGAACAACTACTAATCTTGAATGAATATGAAGACAACATTGAAATATATCGCATTGTCGATGTCCGCCGCCCTTATGGCTGCCTGCTCGCCGGACTACATCACTCCGGATCAGGCAAAGCTTCCGCAAGCCGCTGACTTTGACGTGCAGGTGGAGGTGAACCAGGAGACCAACTACGTCACCTTCAATATGAACAACAACGGCATCGTGCCTGTCTGGATTGTCGGCGCCACAGATCCGATCGACAACGCGAACGGCTCGAAAGTGACCGGCAAGAACTACGCCTACACCGGGAACGGACTCCTGCTCCGTTTCCGTGACGAGGGCAAGCACACCGTCGAGGTCAAGGCCTACAACGCCCACGGAATCTCGGTCGGCTCGCAGATGGTGGAGTTCACGTTGAACAACACCTACCGTGATCCGTTCGACCCTGCTCCTTACATCAAGGCGCTCAGTGATGGCTCCACCAAGACTTGGGAGTGGAACCACACTGTGGCCGGGCACTTCGGATGCGGTCCGTTCGGCGGAACCGGAACCGAATGGTGGAGCGCCGGAGCAGAGGAGAAGAAGGACTGGAGTCTGTACGACGACAAGATCACCTTCGGAGCTGACGGATCTTACGTTTACGATCCGGGCGACGGACAGCTTTACGTCAACGCCAATTCCGGAGTCAAGTCTGAATATGCGACCGGAGAGGATTACCTTGTTCCTTGGGAGAAGACCACTACGACATATTCAGTGGAAAGCAGTTGGAACGACGCCGGTGTGGAGGAAATCTATATCACCCTTCCTAAGGGGACTCCGATGTCCTATGTGGCTGACCAGACAGAGCTTGACGATCCTCGTTACCTCGTCTTGGAGAGCAAGCCTGCGGATATGAAGAAATGCCTCAAGCTTGTGGCCAACCTCAAGACCTCAGGCAATCCGGACGGTATCGCTTGGCATTACGAGTTTGTCAAGGAAGGATCCGCCGGCGGAGATGTCACCGATCCTCTCTACGGCAAGACCAGCAAGACCTGGGTGCTTGACTCGGATGCCAACGGACACATCGGATGCGGTCCTGACCAATCCAACCCTGCGGGATGGTGGGCGGCCGGTCCTAACGAGAAGGCCGGATTCGGTCTCTACGATGATGAGATCACCTTCTACGCTGACGGCAAGTACGTCTTCAACCCTGGCGCGGATGGCAAGATCTACATCAACAAGGATGTCACCGCGATTGGCCTTGGGACAACCCAGAGCGAGGACTACGACATCGACTGGACCGTTCAGGAATCCACCTACACACTTAACGGGGACGTTCTCACCTTCCCAGAAGGAGTCGTGATAGGTTATGTAGCGAACAACGAGTCAGTTACGAACCCGACCTACGTCATCACCGAGAACACAGAGGACAAGCTCGTCATCGTGGCGAACTTCAGCGGAATCTCCTGGCAGTACATCTACAAGCCGAAACCGGATGTGTTCGACGTTGACGGCCCGGGAAACTTCTGGAAGAGCGCAAGCGTAAGTATGACCTACTGGTACTCCCCTTCCGACTGGTCAGGCGGACTGAATCCAGAGACCGAGACTCTTGAGAACAACGGACTTAAAGTCGTCATCCCTGAGGGAATCGGCGGAAACGAATGGCAGGGCCAGACCGTGTTCCACACCGACATCCCGATGTCAGCGTCCAAGACCTATGACTTCTGCGTGACCGTGGAGGCTGACCAGGACATCCCTGCGATGACGTTCAAGCTCGCCTGGGAAGGCAACGACAATGATCACGCGGCGTTCTATGTCAATGATTTCACGGTCGAGGCAGGCGAACCAGCTACCTTCAAGATGGAAAGTGTCGTGCCTGACGTTGACTACGACAAAGTCGTTCTCTTCGTTGACCTTGGCAGATGCACAGCCGGAACGACAGTCACATTGACTAAGATCTGCATGCAGGAGCATAAATAGTTTTGCGGATATATTCATTTCTGAATGAAACGTTTATTGCAATATTTAGCGTTCGGGTTGCTGTCGCTTTCGGCGGCGGCAGCCCTTTCATCTTCGTCTTGCGGAGGAGCTTCATCCAATGATCCCGAAGTGGTTCCGGAACTCTCCACCGACAAGGAAGAACTGGCCGCTTCATACGAGGCCACTGAACTGACCGTCAACGTGACGGCCAACTGCGAATGGGGCGTGTCCTCCGGAGCTACCGACTGGTGTACGGTTTCCCCGAGCGGCGGGCTGTCCGGCAGCTCGACCGTAAAGGTTTCTCTCACAGAGAACTTCACGAGAGATGCCCGTGAGACTGTTCTGACCTTCCGTTTCGGTTCGGCAAGAAAGACCGTGAATGTGAAGCAGGAATGCAAGGAGGACGGAGTGAACATTCCGGCCGGCTACAAGCTGGTCTGGCAGGACGAGTTCAACACAAGCGGCTCATCCACACCTGATTCCGACAAATGGTTGTACGAGACCGGAAGCAGTGGATGGGGCAACAACGAGCTCCAGAACTATGTCGCTGACGGGATGTACAACGGCGTGAAGATAGCCGAGGTGTCGGACGGAACGTTGAAGATCACGGCCCAGAAGATCGGAGGCAAGGTCCAGTCTGTCAGGATGAACACCAAGGAGTCCTGGACCTATGGCTATTTCGAGGCGCGGCTCAAACTCCCTAAGGGGAAGGGCACCTGGCCGGCGTTCTGGATGATGCCGAAGAACTATCATTCGTGGCCTGCGGACGGCGAGATCGACATTATGGAAGAGGTTGGCTACAATCCTGAATATGTCTCCTCAAGCATCCATTGCACGGCCTACAACCATCCCAAGAACACTCAGAAAACCCACGAGTTCCTTCTCAAGGGCGCGCAGTCAGAGTTCCATACCTACGCTCTGGAATGGTCAGCCGAAAAGATGGACTTCATCTTTGACGGAGAGGTCCACCTGACGTTCAAGAATGACGGTAAGGGCAACTACGACACCTGGCCGTTCAACAATCCGTTCTACCTCAAGCTGAATCTGGCCTGGGGCGGCAACTGGGGCGGAGCGATGGGCGTTGATGAAAGCTGTCTGCCAGCCACTTACGAGATTGACTACGTGAGAGTGTTCCAAAAACAATAGCAAGATGAAGACCTTGTCCAGACTCTCACTTATGTTCCTTGTTCTCCTTACCGTCTTTTCCTGCGGCAAGGAGAGCAAGGAGTCCGTGGCCGAGTTCCACTCCATCACTCCGGTTCAGTCCTCTGTCACAATGGATGACGACGGCAACGCCACCGTGGAGTTTATGGTGGACGAGCCGGGATATTCATTCAACTACAATGTCGGCAGTCCGGACTGCGCCGTGTCGCTGAGGCGTCAGGACGGAAGCGAGTCTGACATATTCAGAATTACAGGGATTTCGCCGACGGAGAGTGAGGGAACATATTCAGTGACAATCGCTGATCTTGGGGTCAGCGGCGACTGTGAGGAGAGCGTCCGGTTCGCGATGAGGCTGCCGCAGGGCACGATGGTATATTCCAAGCCGTTCATAATCAAGAGCAATGACTTCGACGGCAGGATAAAGGTCCGGACAGGGCTTCCGGTGGTTTACGTTGACACGGAAGACGAGAAGGAGGTCGTGTCCAAGGAGGACTATCTGAAAGCGGTCTTCAAGATAAACGGGATGGGCAGATTTGGTGATCTGGAAGAGGTGCCGTGCTCCGTTCGTGGACGAGGAAACACCACTTGGACCTGGCCCAAGAAGCCTTATCTGATCAAGTTTGACAAGAAGCAGTCCCTCTTCGGGCTGCCTAAGCACAAACGGTGGATCCTTCTGGCCAACTTTATGGACAGGACACTGATGCGCAACCTGATAGCCTACAAAGTGGGTTCGATGACATCGCTGGACTGGACTCCGCACTGCCAGAGCGTGGAACTCGTGATGAACGGGAAGCACGTCGGCAACTATCTGCTGATCGAGCAGATCCGTGCGGACAGCAACCGTGTGCCTTGCGAGGACGGATTCCTTCTGGAATGCGACTTCCACTACGACAATGAGATCCAATGGATCCAAACGCCCGGAAAATGTATGCAGATGCAGGACGGCATCCCTTTCGGAATAAAGTACCCGGACTACGATGATGGCCTCACCGGCCTGATGCTCAACGAAATCAAGGAATATGTCAGGACGGTTTCCGAGGTGATCTACGGCGAGAACTTCAAGGACGATTCTGAGGGCTATGCCAAATATCTGGATGTCAAGTCCTTCATTGACTATTGGATAGTTTTCGAGGTGATGATCAACCACGAATTAGGTAACCCGGGAAGCGTGTTCCTGCACAAGAGTGCGGACGGGAAGCTGACCGCCGGACCGATTTGGGATTTCGACTGGGGTGTGCTTTCCTACAATGTTTCCCCACAGGCCAGAAACGGTCTGGTAAACAGGGATTCCTTCTGGTACGCAAGACTGTTTGATGATCCTGATTTCAAAGCGGCCGTCAAATCCCGGTGGAACGAACTGCTTCCTCAGCTGAAGACGATTCCGGCCTACATCGATGAGATGGAGAAGGCGCTTCAGGCCTCGGCCGAGCTGAATTTCAGGATGTGGGATCCTTCCGAAGACGCGTCACAGAACGGTGGCGTGATTGTCAACGGGGACGAGAGAATGAGCTACAACGCCGCTGTGGCGAGATTGAAAAAGATTTACGAAGAAAGATTGGAAATAATAAGCAAGAATCTGTAAATGAGAATATTCAAATACCTTATGACTGCGGCGGCCGCCCTTGCGATCTGCGGCTGCTCCGAGAAAGACGAAACCGAAAAGAAAATCGACGACCTTCTTTCGCGGATGACCCTGCACGAAAAGATCGGACAGATGAACCAGCTTTCCGGTGGAGACTGGCTGACCGAGGCCGCCGAGAAAGGCGAGGTCGGATCCATCCTCAACTGTGTGGATCCGGCGGAGATCAACAGGGTCCAGAAAGCCGCTGTCGAAAGAAGCCGGCTGGGAATTCCGATCCTTGTCAGCAGAGATGTCATCCACGGCTTCAAGACCATATTCCCGATTCCGCTTGGACTCGCGGCCACTTTTGATCCGGAATTGGTTGAGAGTGGCTCCCGTGTGGCAGCCGTCGAGGCCGCTTCCTGCGGAGTGAGATGGACATTCTCGCCGATGCTGGACATCTCAAGGGATCCACGCTGGGGCAGGATCGCCGAGAGTTCCGGAGAGGATCCGTACCTTGACGCCGTAATGGGCGCCGCTATGGTTCGTGGCTATCAAGGCAATGGGGATTCAACCTCCATTGCCGCCTGCCTCAAGCATTTTGTAGGCTACGGGGCGACCGAAGGAGGCCGTGACTACAACACAGTCGAACTCTCCGAAAGGACTTTGCGCAATGTTTATTTCCCTGCGTTCCAGGCAGGTGTGGACGCCGGTGCGATGACCCTGATGACTTCGTTCAACACCATCGATGGAGTCCCTTCCACAGGCAACAAATGGCTGCTTCAGGATGTATTGAGGGGAGAATGGGGATTCGACGGAATGATCGTGACCGACTGGAACTCTTCCGGCGAGATGATTATGCACGGATTCGCCAAGGATCTAAAGGACGCCACCAATCTGGCCGTCAACGCCGGAGTAGAGATGGATATGATGTCATACGGCTACATATCCTTCATCGAGGAACTGGTCAAAGAAAAGAAAATCAGCGAGAAACAAATCGATGACGCTGTCAGGGACATCCTTCGCCTGAAGTTCCGCCTCGGGCTGTTCGACAATCCTTACGTCAAGGAGGAAGGCTCAGGAGATGTTCTCTACGCCCCGTCACATCTGGAGGCCGCCAAGCAAAGCGCCATTGAATCAGCCATCCTTCTGAAGAACGACAACGCGGCTCTTCCTTTGAAGGATGCCAAGACTCTGCTCGTGACCGGTCCTCTGGCCGACGCTCCTTACGAACAGATGGGCACTTGGGCCTTTGACGGGGACGAGACTCATTCCGTCACCCCTCTGGCTGCTCTCAAAAAGGATTACAACGTGATCTACGAACCGGGGACCGCCTTCAGCCGCGACAGAAGCACTGCAGGAATCGCCAAGGCAAAGGCCGCCGCATCAAGGGCAGACGCCATCGTGGTGTTCGCCGGAGAAGAGGCGATCCTATCAGGCGAGGCACACTGCCTGTCCGACCTGAATCTCCAAGGTGCTCAGAGTGAGCTGATAGCGGCGATGAGGCAGACCGGCAAAAAGGTCATCGTGGTCGTGATGGCCGGCAGACCTCTGACCATCGGCCGCGACCTGGAGAACTGTGACGCGATGCTTTATTCGTTCCATCCCGGCACTATGGGCGGTGAGGCGATCGCGGACCTCCTGAGCGGAAAGGCCGTTCCGTCCGGAAAGACCCCTGTCACGTTCCTCAAGACCGTCGGACAGGCACCGATGTACTACAACCACCTCAACACCGGCCGTCCGAACACCGGCACCGAGACCCTCCTTATGGACCTTCCTCTCAAAGCCGGCCAAACCTCCAACGGCTGCACCTCCTACTACCTCGACAGCGGCTACGGCCCGCTCTTCCCGTTCGGCTACGGCCTGAGCTACACCACCTTTGAATATTCCGACATAGCTCTCGACAGCCGTGAATATACCGCCGCCGACACGATCAAGATTAAATTCACCCTGAAGAACAGCGGAGAATATGCCGGCATTGAGGTCGCACAGCTCTACGTTCGTGACCTTGTCGGATCCATCGCCCGCCCTGTCAAGGAACTCAAAGGTTTCCAAAGGGTTGCGTTGAACGCCGGCGAATCAAAGGTCGTAGATTTCTCGCTTCCTGTCTCCGCCCTCGCCTTCTGGAACATCAACAATGAATATATTGTCGAGCCCGGTGATTTCCAACTCTGGGTAGCCACCGACTCCGCCTCCGGCGAGCCTGTCGGATTCACTGTCAGATAGTCTGGAATCTATAGGTTTCTCAGGCAAATAGTCTTGTCATTTAGATTATGAAGCTGTTTTGAATTGTTTGAAATGTTCTTTGAGGTGAAAAATCTTCAAAAACAGCTTCTTAGTCCTGTCTCAAAGTCTCAATCCTCTCCGGAGACAGCCCTGTGGCAATCCCGATCTGTTCAACCGGGATGCCTAACGACAGCATAGACTTAGCGACTTTCTCTATACCCTTCTCTACGCCTTCCGCCGTGCCTTGCTCGACACCGGCCTTAAAGCCTTTGCGGTAGCCCTGCTGCTCGGCACCTTTGATGTACGGGTGCATCTCTTTTTCTGTCATCATATCGCTGAAATAGTTGTCAATCTCCTTGTCGTCAAGACCGCTGACACGCATCGCCCGTTCCAACCTCACAAACTCAGCGTCTTTCTCCGACCTCGACTTCACAAATATAGCGAAATTTCTGAATATCCGGCACCATCCCGCAACAGGACTGTCATATTCATCAGTATAACGCATTATCCTCGGCAACTCCAACAGGTAGAACGACATCCGGTCGCCGAACGGCTCGGCCGTCTCGACCTCACGCAGACTATAATGGTACAGGATTTTGTCCTCAGGCGAGTCCGGATGATCGTCCTCATAGTTCATTATGCAGATGACCTTGACGGGTGTCAGGGCATATTCCTCATCCCCGCGCTTCACCTGTCTGGTCACCAGCCTTGAGCCGTAGAAGAGCAGACGGTCGCGCTGGTCGAAACGCGACGTCCTCTGCATCTCGACCAGAATCGTCCCGCCCGGTGTCTGGCAAAGAAGGTCGAAGAGTATCCTCTTGTCCTGCGGAGACATCTCCGTCAGTTCCGTGTTCCGGAACTCAACCGACATGATATCCTCCTGAAGGATGTCATTGAGGAGCCGGACAAGCAATTCCGGGTGGTTCTGGAACAGATACTTGAACGCCCAGTCGCAGGTCAGGTCAAGATACTCCGGCGTGGCGAGCCGCTGCGCGTAGGCGTCCTTCTCCTCGTCGGTCATCCCGATGAACCGCCCGTCGTTCTCAATCAGCCTACGGCAGTGGCGGTAGCGTTTAAGGTACTGCTCCTCCTCCGATGCCGCGTCCGGGCAGTCAGCGGCTTCCTGCCCATCCACGGTCTCTTGGTTAACACCCTCATGTTCAATGGTCTCTTGGTTAATGGTAGTCTGGTCATCGGCCTTCCGCCTGACGGCACATTTTCTCCCTGAAGTCCTCATAGTTGAAGTGAATCATGTCTGTTTGTCAAAATGTCCCGCGATTTCTCCCGGAACACGACCGCAAGTTAGGCATTCCTAATGAAAGGAAACAGAAAGAAACACATTCAATTCATAAAAAACAGAAATATTTTCGGTGATACCCCCGAAGAAACCACTATTTGAGGCTTCTTTGACACGGCAGCCACCTTCGGCAAAGTGCTTTAGCGTCACCGTTGGCCTTTAGGCACTCCAAAAACCCTCCGGCAACGCATTGAGCCATATTCGTTCCCCAAGAGTGTTCCGCAACACTCTTGAGAGACGTTCTAGCCCGAAAACGTTGCCCAAGCGCCACCTCCCTAAGTATGCCATGCCACTTCACAGCAATAAGATTCCTAAACTCATATGCGAGAATCCAATTATTCCCGACAAAGTGCATTTTTACCATAAAATGATTATCATAAAATGATAAAATGTCATATTTACAATGTAAGACATTATAACTTTGATAGATACATCAATCACGACAGGGTACGCCGGAGTCCAATTTTTTTGCGGCAGGGTCAAAGGGACAAGCGGAGTATCAGATCAGTTCGCGGACTATCTCGTCGGAGGTGAAGAGGTGGTCTTCGGGGATGCGGATGCTGGCGCCCTGCCTCTCAAGAGCTCCTTCGCTCAAAAGGGCGTCAACAACAGTGCTGTCTGTCAATGAATATAATTCCGTGGCTTCCAAGCCTTTGTCGGTGCGGAGGGAGAGCATGATCCTCTCGACACGAATGTCCTCCGGCGAAAGGGTCTCGAAGTTTCTTGAATATGTGGCCAACTTTCCGCTTGGATTCCTGGATGAAGTTTGACACGAAGTCGAGTCCGGATTACAGGACGAGATTCTGTCTGGATTGCAGGATGAGGTTTCATCCTGCTGACGGTGCGGGAGTTCCTGGCTGTTCCAGGAGCGTACATTGCCGGTCAGGGAATGGGCACCGGGGCCGAGGCCGATGTACGGTGCCCGGCGCCAATAGGCGCTGTTGTGGACGGCTTCGAAGCCGGGCTTTGCGAAATTGGAGATTTCGTAATGATGGTAGCCGGACCGCCCAAGACATCTGCACAGGATGTCGTACTGCCGGCGACATTGTTCCTCGGAAGCCTCAACGTAACGCCCGTCGGCTACCATCTTGGCAAGGGCGCTTCCTTCCTCTATTGACAGTTGGTAGGCCGAAATGTGCTCTGGAGAAAGTTCCAAGGCCTTTTCGATCGTGTCTTTCCAGGTCTCGTCCGTCAGTTGGGATATGCCAAAGATCAGGTCAATGCTGATGTTCCGGACTCCGCTTTCGCGAAGGATATGGAAAGCCTTGACGGCATTCCCTGCATCGTGGCGGCGGTTCATCCAACGGAGAATGTCATCGTTGAATGACTGGATGCCCATGCTGATCCTGTTCACACCCAAGGCAAGAAGTCCGCGGACATATTCACGGCCTTTTTCCACTATATCTTCGGGGTTCACTTCAACGGTAAACTCATCGAAGAGTTCTGTCGGGGTGGTCACTTCGACAGGCTCAGTGACCGGAGAAAACTGTTCAGCGACCAAAGAAAGCCGTTCAGTCTGGGAAACCGCACCGACAATCCGTGACAAAACATCAAGAGGAAGCACCGATGGGGTGCCTCCTCCGATGTATAGGGTGTTAACCGCATCCTGTGCGGACATATTCATTTCCAGTTCCTTCCGGCGGTCACGAATCTCAGCGATGACGGCATCTGCATATTCATTGAACGCCTGTCTGCTCCGGCATATTTCCGAATAGAAGTCGCAGTAAGTGCAGAAACTGCCGCAGAAAGGGACGTGAAGGTAGATCACAGGTTAGCGGAGCAAGAGTTCAGTCTTGCCGAGGAACGCCTGAGAGGTGTAGGCCTCAACCGTGTATATTCCCGACTGATAGGAAGGAATGTCGTTGAGATAGATGCTCAGGTCAACCTCCTTACCCTCGTAGTCAACCTCACGGGAAGCGGAGGCGACCATAGTCTGGCCGTTGAACGAGAACGAGGTCTGCGTGCTGTTGGTGAGAAGGATTCCGTCCGGATCCTTGACGCGGAGATAGACTCTCACCGGTCCCTTAGGAGCCAGGTCGTTCTCGACAAGGCTCAGGGAGGCCAGAAGTCTCACTACCCTGCTGCTACGGTCCGTAACCTTGTCGGAAGCGTTGTAGGCGGCGACGCTCAAGCCTCTGGACTTGATCACGGAACCGGCGGCCACCTGACCGGTAAGGTTCTCGACCTTGCCCTTGAGGTCAGCGTTCTCGGCACGGCTTTCGGCGGCCTCGCGGCGCGCGGCGGCGGCATCGGCTGTCAACTTGTGGTTCAATGTGTTGAGCGAGTCAATCTGCACTATGTAGTTTCTCATGATGCTGCGCAGGGTTCCGAGTTCCTTCTCGTACTGACGCATCTTGCGGCGGTTCGTGGCCTCGGTCTTCTGGATCCTCTCTATCAACTGGTTGACCTCTTCCTTGGAGGAGTCCAGCTGGCTGTTGATCGATGCATAGTCAGACGAAAGGCTGTCGTAGTCTCCCTTGAGGGCGATCATCTGCTGGGTAAGGTCGTCCTTCTCAGCGTTAAGGTCCTTTACAAGGCTGGACTTCGAGAACCAAATGTAGGCAAGTCCCGCGGCAAGCAGCACCGCCACAGCCACAAGAATCCACATAACCTTCTTGAGGCTTTCATTCTTTCTTTCCTGCTCTTCGCGATCACGACGCTCGCGGATAGGATCAATTTCTGCCATAGTCTTTCGATTTAATGATTAATGACACAAAAATAACAAAACTATTTCATATCTTTGCTTCGTTAGCAAAAATCGGACTATTATGAAATATTTTATCAGAGCTGTCAAATACTTTTTCTACTTCACCATCCTGTTTGTGGTCATAATGGCGGCGCTCGTGTTCATCGGAGTCGTCAAGGCTGATGTCAGCCTAATGTTCCGCGATGGCTATAAGTCGCTGTGGCAGATAGCCTTGCTATTCGCTTTCGTTTCAGCCTTCTACCCAAGATTCGGTTTCATCAAAAGATCAGTCATATTAAAAGGTGAATATTCCGACCTCCGTGGCGGGATTATTGAATATATGGAGATGCGCGGCTACCGCCTCGAAAGCGAGGATGGCGAGAATATGACATTCCGCCTCCGCTCCAAGTTCAGCGCCCTCTTCAAGATGTTCGAGGATCGGATCACAATGACCCGCGAGCTTGGCGGCTTCGAGGTGGAAGGCCTGACCAAAGAAGTGGTGCGGATTGTCGGCGGACTGGAGTACAAATTCCGGGTGCTGGACGAGGAGTAATCCACATTTACGGGAAATGAATATGCTCGATCGGTGCTGCCGGCACCATTGAAGCACAGATATAACACTCTAATATTCAAAGATTATGGCAGAAGAACTCAAGACTGTCGCAAAGTTCGACAACGCGATGAGCGCCCACATCACAGCGGGCATGCTCAATGAGAACGGCATCCCTGCCGCAGTGTTCGGAGAGAACTCCTCCTACGTCTCACTGAACTATGTAGATCCAGTCGAGGTAAAGGTCAACGCGGCCGACTACGACGCCGCCATGGCCCTCATCAACTCCAACGACCGCTAATATCGGCCATAAGCCTTAGGCGCAAGACTCCATTATTAGACAAATCTGCTACGCCTCGTCAAGAATCTTCTTGGCGGCGTAGGAGAGGGCGTCATAGAAATCCTGGCCGAAGACGGAGATGAGGGGATCGCGGAGGAACTGATAGACACGGATGCCTTCGCGGCGGCCTTTCTCGTAGGCATCCTTGCATATTCCCCAACGATGGAGGTTCAGGGCCTGGCCGCCGCCGGTGAGTTTGGTGACGCGGATCGGGTAGAGCCAGCAGGACTGGGGTTTGCGGAACTTGCACTCGCCTTGGAAGAAGCACCGTTCGATGGAGCAGAAACAGTTGCCGGCCTCGTCGAAAGTGGTGTAGGCGCATTCCTCGGTCTGATCCACGACCGGGGTCACGATGTCCCCGTCACGGTCGATGGAGAAGAAGCCCTCCTTGTCAATCTGCGCGCGGCCCTGCGGCCTCATAAGCTTTGAATATATGGGGTAATTCTCCTCCAGAGGCTCCAGCTCCGACTCCTCCAACGGAGCCCCGCTGTCCCCTATTATGCAGCAACAGCCCTTGCAGACAGCGTAGTCACAGGCGAAATATTCAGTGACAACATCCTCAGACACAAGGATGTCGCCGATCTGGATAATGGTTCCGAACTTATTGTTTGACGACATATTCAATTCTCATTCCTTCGGACAGAGCTCCGAAAATTTCCTTTACCTTGTCGGCGGAGACATTGCCGATTCTGTTGTTATAACCGGTCAGCACGTCCTTTCCGCCGGAATAGCGCATCAGGACGGCGTCCACATAATTCTTCGGATCCGCAAGATAGGTCGAGTAGCCATTGGTCAGCAGGGACTTGCAGGAAGCGAGCTCCGCGGCGTTGACCGGATTGGAAAGCACGTTTTCAATCACCTTGCGGGCCTCCACAAGAGTCCTCATCGGCTGGTCGGAACCGCTCTTCACACCATAAGGGAGGCCGGATTCCGGCACAGGAGTGCAGGTGAATATCAATTCCAGAGCCTCCTGAGGCCAGATGCTGAAGCGGTCGGCCATTCTGACACTGAACCCGTGCTCGGCCATCACACCGGTAAGCCTGCGCTGGAGGGCGAGGCTGGCGACCTTGAATGCCATATAGTTCTCTGTCGTGAACGGCTCGGCGCAGGCCAAAGCCAGACTGATCTCAACAGGGGTTCCGATGCGGGAATATGTCGTGGCACCGGTGCGCAACTTATAAGATGAGAACTGGCGTACGGACGAGGACTTGCTGACCCGGAATCCGCCAAGATACTGGCAAAGGATTTTCTGGACGGACTCCGCCGACAGATCGCCCACAATCACAAGAACTCCGTCATTCGCTCTTATAAATTGATTGTCAAAAAAATCAGATGCGTCATCCAACGTTCTGGCGGTGAGACCGGACGGCGTCTTGACGGACGAGTAGTTGTAGTCCTGGTACATGAGGCTGTCCAGATAGGCCGGCTTGAGGGAAGCCAGTTCCATCCTTTTCCACGGCTCAAAGGCCGAAAGCGAAGGCTTCCGCATATTGGCGGCGGAAAGCAAGGCCTTGAGGGTCAGCATGAACCTGTTTGACGGGGCTGAGCCGTAGAGTCGCAGATCAGATGTCGAGACGGCACATGACATCTCCACCCCGTTGGCACGGAGCACTTTGTCGAAGTCGCTTCCCGGCATGCCGGCGATGTTGCACAGGCCGAACATATCGGAGAAAAACGCTCCCTCCCCGCGAGGAAGATTCCGGACAGTGGAGAAACCACCCTTTATCATAAAAGAGTAACTGAAACGCCCGGCAGCCGGCATCTTCTTGTAAATCACCTTCATGCCATTGGAGAAAGTCCACATCTCCCCTCCGGAGACAGGCTCCGCGGCCACAGACTTCATCTTGACCTTATTCCTTTCGTTCCAGAAAGCCGAGGTGTCCTTGGCCGTCACAGGCCACTTGTAGAGCGGTTTGTCCAGCATGGAGACCCCGTCGGTCACCGAACCGAACAGAACCGGCCAGAACCATTCGTCATAATCCTCCTCGTTTCCCGTCCATGTGATCTTGGGATTCTCCATCTCAGAGAGCAGAGCCAGAGTGTAACCGTTGAAAAGTTCGGTCTCAGCCTTTGTGGACATATTCCTGGAAGAGAAGAAGTTGGCCTTGGTCGCCGGGGAAGCCAGATCAGCTCCGTAAAGGTAAGAGGAGACGCAGCGCAGAACAAGGGCATCATTCGTCTGCGTCCTTAGGAAACCATTCAGGACGGAATTGCGCGCGACCAGATATTCCTCCGCCCCGATTCCCTTGGAACAAATCTCCGAAAGGACGGAGGCGACCGCCATCGAGGCTGGCATCAGCTGGCCGCGGGAGGTCCGCACACTCACGCTGAAACGCTCGTCACCAGCGCATGACGCACTTCCAAGATATTCAACATCAAACGATTCCACAGGAATATCCCTACCAAGGAAACTTTCGCGGAGGCGGCTTGAGACAATCTCCCTCAACGATCTGGAGAATAGTTCCGAGATGAACGGCTGGATCGTGTTCATCTGGTCGTCAGGTGTCCTCGGCGAGCGGAACTCCACAGTCACGGAAGAACCGCCGGACGGGATGAATGAATATTCAGGAGCGATGGCAGGCCTCCAGACATATTCCTTCTTCTTGTAGGCGGGATTGCGGGAAGGAACCATCAGCGAGAATACGTTCATCCTTTCCTTGATGGCGGTAGGATTGATGTCACCCGCGATGATGATGGCATGCTGGCAAGGCTGAGCCGCGATGAGGTCGAACAGCATGAGAAGCGTGGTGTCCGACGCGGCCTGGTCAAAGACCGGCACATCATCGAATCTGAATATTGTCGCGTCGTCACGGTAGGAGATATATCCTTCCGAACGGCAGCCTATTCCCTTGCGCGACAAGAACTTATAAGGAATCGTCTTGTTGAAGTGGGGCAATGACGAAAGCTCTTTTCTCGCTGACAGAGTGTCGCTTACCCCCTTGCGCACAAGCGCGAAGTCAGCGACTCCCTTCATCGATGGATTCGTCAACAGATAGTAGGAAATCCCGTTGGTAAGATTGCCGGTAGTGACCGAGCCGTCCTTCTGAAGAACGGGCAGATTCTGCGCTGGCATCATTATTGAAAAACCAAACAGCGCAAAACACAAGACTGATTTGAAGATAAGACTACGCATCATTGACACCTCCCGTTTAGACAAAAATAGCCAATAATGTGCAATTGACACAAATTTTTATTACATTTGTGGTTATTGCGATTATAAGGAATATAGTTAAACATAATTTTTAATACGATGAAAAAGTTTATTCTCGCGATCGCTGCCGCGTTCATGGCAGCAAGCATGGCATCCGCCCAGGACATGGCCCAGGCAACAGAACTCTACAATAATGGAGCCACAGCCATCTCTATGAAGAATTGGACTGAAGCCCTCGACTGCTTCCAGAAAGCTCTCGAAATGGGTAAGACCATAGGCGCTGACGCCGATGAGCTCGTGGCAAACTGCAAGAACGCCATCCCTGGAGTCTCCCTTGAGATCGCAAAGGACCTGATCAAGGACGCGAAGTACGATGAGGCCGCCGCCAAACTTGACGAGGTCGCCAAAATAGCCGAGGAATATGAGAACGCCGAGGTTGCCGAGAAGGCTAAGGAGCTCGTTCCTCAGATGTGGATGCAGAAAGGTGTTGACGCACTCAAACTGAAGGACTTCGCCGCCGCCGCCGATGGTTTCGCGAAGTCTTACGCCGCCGACACCACCGCCGGAAAGACAGCCCTCTACCTCGGACAGGCTCTCGGAGCCCAGGGCAAGACCGATGAGGCCATCGAGGCTTTCAGGCATGCCGCATGGAACGGTGAGGAGGCCGAGGCCAAGGAGCAGGTTTCCAACATCTATGTAAGGCAGGCCAACGCCGCCCTTAAGGGCCAGAAGTTCGCTGACGCCGTGAAGGCAGCCGAGAAGGCCAACAGTTATGTCGAGAACGCCACAGCTTACCTCATCGCAGGGCAGAGCTCACAGAAACTCAGCAAGAACGCCGACGCCATCAAGTACTTCGAGAAGTATCTTGAGATGAAACCGGACGCGAAGAACGCTCCGGCCATCACTTTCACCGTGGCCGCCCTCTACCAGGGTGCGAAGAACAACGCCAAGGCTCTTGAATACTACAAGAAGGTACAGGACGATCCTAAGTTCGGCGCACAGGCCAAGCAGATGATCGCTTCCCTCAGCAAGTAACCAATGAAGTTCCTCGAACTTCTTGCTCCGGCAAGAAACGCTGACATCGGCATCGCGGCTATCGACTGCGGTGCCGATGCCGTGTATATCGCCGGGCCTGCGTTCGGGGCGCGTCAAGCCGCCGGAAACTCGATGGAGGACATCCGGAGGCTCACCGAATATGCCCACAGATTCGGAGTGCGCATATTCCTAACACTCAACACTATTCTTTTTGACAACGAGCTCGCGGAGGCGGAAAGACTGCTTGCCGAGGCGAAGGACGCGGGAGTGGATGCCATCATCGCGCAGGACCTTGCGGTCTGGAAATTGACCGACTTGCCGGTCCACGCTTCGACACAATGTGCGATAAGGACTCCGGAGAAGGCACGGCTCTACGAGGGCATCGGAGCCTCACGGCTTGTTCTGGAGCGGGAGATGTCTCTGGATCAAATCCGTGCGATAAGGTCGTCCGTTAACTGCGAGCTGGAGTTTTTCGTACACGGAGCGCTCTGCGTCTGCTATAGTGGGCAGTGCTATATGTCAGAGCGGATTGCCGGGCGAAGCGCCAACCGGGGGGAATGCATCCAGGCGTGCCGGTCGCTTTACGACCTTGTGGACGGTTCCGGGAACGTTCTGGTGCGGAACAAGGCCTTACTTTCGCTGAAGGACTACAACCTCAAGGACAGGCTGAAAGACCTTGCGGAAGCGGGAATATGCTCGCTCAAAATCGAGGGAAGGTTGAAGAACATCTCCTACGTGCGGAATGTCGTCCGGGCATATTCCTTGGCATTGGATGAGTTGGTCGCGGCAAATCCGGAGAAGTTACGCAGAGTTTCGTTCGGGCGGAGTGAAGGCGGGTTCACACCGGATCTGGCCAAGACTTTCAACCGGGGGTACACGCAATTGTTTCTGGACGGGAAACGGTCAGGGAACTGGTCCTCGATGGATGCGCCGAAATCAATCGGAGAGGAGGTCGGAACGGTGGTCTCCATAGCCCCGATGCGCCAGAACTTTTCAAACGGCAAGAGGCTGAGCGAGGAGTATGTCACGATAACTGTGCGGATGAAAAATCCGGGTGACCGGCTTCAGAACGGGGACGGATTCTCTTTTCTGTCCAAAGGTCGTGGGGAGATTGTCGGTTTCCGTGGCGATGTCTGCCAAGGGAACCGGATAACGTGCAGGAATGTCACTGGACTCTATCCCGGAGCCAAACTGTACCGGAACCTCAGCAACGCATTCGAGAAAGAGCTGGAGTCTAATCTGCCTGTCAGGACTATTCCTGTTTCGGTGGATATTTCGGTCATTGTGGTTCCGGTCACTTCGACAAGCTCAGGGACCGAAGAGGACCGGTCGCCGAGCTTGCCGAAGCGACTCAGCGAACCAACATATTCACTGAAAATCAACGCGGTAAGTCAGGACGGGCGGAGCGTCAAACTGGAACGTGAAGCGGGACACAACGCAGCGGAGAACCCAGAAAGGATGCGCGGAATGTTCGCCACTCAAATCTCAAAGGCCACAGGAATATATTCATTCACACTCAGTTCGCTTAACGTGGAAACTCCTGACGGCTCGCTGCCATTCCTTCCGGCCTCAGCGCTGAACGCGATCAGGCGCGACCTCGCCGCCGCCCTGGAAGAGATGCCTTGCCGGGCGATTCCTCTGCCCACAGGCAAAACTGCCGACAATCCGGGAATCTCCAATGCCCTTAACACTCCAAATAACGCCGAATCTCCATCCGAATGTCAAGACCGTCGGCAAGACCAGAAGCCGATTCTATCTAAAATCCCGGATATTCAAGAACCGGCATCGGACGGCATCCATGTTTCGTACAAAGCCAACATCTCCAACCATGTCGCCCGCGAAACCTATCAGGTCCTGGGTGCGACCCAAACCGATGAGGCTTTCGAAATCTCGCACCTTCCCGGCACCGAACAGATGCGCACCAAATACTGCATCCGCCACGAACTCGGCCTCTGCCCGGTTCATCGGGAAACCGGCAGGCATCAAGGCAAGGCAAACTTCGCGACCGGCTCATCCAAGTTGGCCACAACCACCCCGTCAGGGCACCTTTATCTTATCAACAACGGCAAACGCTACCATCTCTCATTCGACTGCGCCAACTGTGAGATGGTTGTCCGGGTTAACGATTAATTGTGTAAATTTACCACCGCAACCACTGCTTTTCGGGAATATTCCGAGGCACTAAAACAGATTTGATCATGAGTCCCTTTAAGAAAGGAGTGTTGTCTCTCCTTATTCTGGTTTTGTCCGCCTTGCCATCCCAAGGCAACGAGGTGATGTTCTCTCCGGTGATACGGAACTTCACGCCATCCGACTACCATGGCGGCAGACAGAACTGGTCAGTCTCACAATCAGCATCCGGGTTGATCTATGTGGGTAACAACCAATATCTTCTGGAATATGACGGACATTCATGGAACAGGTACCTTATGCCTAATAAAGGTATCGTCAGATCGGTTCTTGCGGATCCTGACGGAAAAATCTACTGTGGCTCCTCTCAAGAATTCGGTTATTTCGTGAAATCAGGAAACTCTCTGATTTTCCGTTCGCTCAGTGACGGACTGAAGGAGATGAAAGAAGACCTTTCCGATGTCTGGAACATCATAAGGGATCCATCCAACGGCGACATCATCTTCCAGACATTCAACTCATTGTACATTTACAACGGCACTTATGTCCAGTGCGTCCGCAATGTGAACCCCTTGAACATCATCAAGGTAGCGGACAAGATTTACTCACAGTTGATTGACGGAGATTTCGTCCGTGTCGGGGAAGACCACAGCCTCAAGACCATTATTCCGAAGAGGAAGCTTTCCAGCGAGGTCGTCGCGGCGTTCGAGCATAATGGCCACACATTGCTCCTGACTAGCAAAGACGGGTTCTATCACCTTGATGATGAAGGACATACCTCAAGTTTCAGAACCGAGGCGGACGGGATGTTCAAAAGCAAGATCATCAACAGAGCCGTGAAGACCAAGGACGACTGCTTCATCGTCGGTACCATCAAAGGAGGGATTGTGTCCATCGATTCGCAAGGGCACATACAATGGAGGATCGATGCCCGGAATCAACTGCAGAACAACACCACGCTTGGACTGCTTTGCGATGAGGACAACAACATCTGGGCGGCTTTGGATGACGGACTCTCTTTCATAGACAACTCTTCCGGAATAGGGATATTCAGTCCTCCCGGCGACAAAATCGGGATGATTTACGATGTGCTGTTTGAAGAGAATGAGATGTATCTGGCCACCAATCATGCGGTTTACACCAACGACGGGCAGAGTCTCGTCCCCGTGTCCTGCCTCAACGAACAGATCTGGTGTCTTGAAAAGGTCGGCAGGAAAGTGGTCTGCGGCCACAACCAAGGGACATACTCCGTCAACGGCAGACAAGCCTCCCTGATCTCAGACAAAGGTTATGGAACATTCTGCATCAGAAACGATGTCTTTAACGGGACTAATTGGGTGATCGAGGGGACATATTCATTCCCCTGTCTTTTCAGAATCCATGAGGGCGGAGAGTGGGAATATGTGCCGACGCTTGAGAATGTTCATCAGATGGTGAAGCGGATCGAAAGCGACGAAAGCGGCAACTTGTGGTGCTCACATTTCAATCGGGGATTGCTTCGTCTCAAACTTGACAGCGACAGGAGCGAAGTCCGTAAGGAGGAATATATCAGGACTCTCGGCGATGTTTCCGACAGTCTGTTCTCCGTGATGAAAATCAGCGGAAGGATTGCATTCTCCAACGGGAAGAAGTTTTTCACCTATGATTCCCTGAATGACACGATTGTGCCTTACGATGCCATGAACTCCGGTCTGCTGCCGAGGGTCTCACGGATCCATCAAGCCATCCACGCCAATGCCAACAACTACTGGCTGGTGTCTGACAACTCCTTGTTTCTGATTGAGTGTGACAACAATGAATTCTCCGTCAAGCGCACTATACCGTTCACATATTTCGACATCTACGCCGAGGAACGCGCATCAGTCAGGTACGACGAACGCTCAGGGAACACCTACCTTTGTCTCAACAACATGCTTGTGAGGATCAAGACGAAGCAGTTCCTTTCCAAAACCAGACATAAGGACAAGGATCTCAGTCTGGTCTCCATCAAGGCGGCATGCAGAAAGGGAGACGTGAAGGACATCATGATGGAGAATGGTGTGAAGATAGATTTCAATCACAACAACCTGACCTTTCTTTTGGGATATCCTGTGTACAACGAAATTGACACACGGTTCCGGTTTCAGCTTAAAGGACTGTCGGACAATTGGGTAGAAACCGACCAATACCTTCAGCAAGAGTACGCCAGACTACATCCCGGGAAATACCAATTGGTTGTGGAGGCATATTCTGAGGAAGAGGTACTGGACAGGCTCACATTCGACTTTTGCATCGGACAGCCATGGTTTTTCTCTTGGTGGATGAAAGCCCTCTATGTCCTCTTACTCTGTCTGGCCATGTACTTCGTCTATCTGTTTACCAACATTTCCGTGAAGAAAGAGCAGGAACTCAAGTTCACAAGACAGGAGATGGAGAATCTCAAGAAAATCGAGCGGCAGGAGAAAGAACTCACCGAGATGAGACAGGCAAGGCTTGAGGAAGACCTTAAGGGTAAAAGCAAGGAGTTGGCCAGCAGCGCCATGACCCTGATAGCCCATCAAGAGATCCTGGAATCCCTGTCCAAGGAGATTCAGGCGCAGAAGGTCGCAGGTGGCGCAGGGAAGAAGGAACTCGAGCATCTGCAAAGGATGATAGACAACCATCTGGTGTCAGACAAAGAGACATGGGACATGTTTCAGGCTAACTTCGACCGCATTCACGAGCATTTCTTCAGGCATCTGAAAGAATCCTATCCTTCCCTGACACCGTCCGACCTGCGTCTTTGCGCCATGTTGAGGATCAACCTTTCCACCAAAGAGATCGCCAACATGCTCAATCTCACAGTCAGAGGGGTGGAGTCTGCAAGATACCGTCTCCGGAGGAAGCTGAACCTTCCATCCGAAGACGGTCTCACCGATTTTCTTATCAAATTCAGTTGATTAGGAAGGTTATCTATCCCAAGTCACAGACGCCGACTTCACATCAGCTGACGATGTGCCGATGAATATGTTGAACCGACCCGGTTCCCAGACATATTCAAGATCGCTGTTATAGAATTTAAGGAGGTCCGTTCCTATCTCGAAGCTGACCGTCTGGGTCTCGCCAGGTTTCAGGCTGATCTTCTGGAACCCTTTCAACTCCTTGAGCGGACGTGAGATGCTGGCGACCGGATCTCCGATGTAGAGTTGCACGGTCTCCTCGCCGTCCCTCTTGCCGGCGTTCGTCACATCCACGCTGGCGACAAGAGTCTCGTCACCCTTTAATGACATCTTGCTCAAGGTCATCCCACTATATTTAAACTCTGTGTAACTGAGACCGTAGCCGAAAGGATAAAGCGGCTCGTTAGGAATGTCAAGGTACTTTGAGGTATAATGGTCTTCCGCCACTCTCGGCCGTCCGGTGTTCAGATGATTGTAATAGATCGGAATCTGCCCGACTGTGCGAGGGAATGTTGCCGTCAGCTTTCCGGAAGGGTTCACATCTCCGAAAATCACATCTGTCAACGCCCTGGCCGCCTCGGCTCCGCCATGCCAAGCCTCGATGATGGCCGGGCAATGGGCGTCTTCCCATTCCAAAGTCATCGGCCGGCCGTTGGCCAGTGCGAGGACTAGTGGTTTTCCGGTCTTTAGGAGAGCCTTCAGAAGATCCTTTTGGCTTTGAGGAAGCCCGATGTCTGAGCGGCTGCAAGCCTCTCCGGTCCAGCTTCTTGGTTCTCCCAAAACCGCCACGATCACATCAGCTCCAGCTGATTTCGCCACCGCCTCGCGGATTAGCTTCGCATTACCCTCCGGATCAGCGACAAGGCCTGTCACCTCCGCCAGCTGTGCATCGTCCGTGAGATGACAGCCGCGCGCTTCTATGATTCTGGCAGAAGAGCCCACGGCCTCCTTGAACGCCTCGGCTATCGTGGCGGATTTCTGGTCATTGGTACCGCTCCACATTCCGAGCAAGTCCTCTTTCGTGAACGCCATCGGACCGACAACAGCGATAGTACCTTTCTTCTCAAGAGGAAGAATGCCATTGTCATTCTTGAGAAGGACGATGGACTTTTGGGCGATAAGACGGGCGAACTCAAGATGCTCCCTCGTCATGAAATCATCCTCGGCCCTTTTCTCGTCCAGATACCTGTAAGGATCCTCGAAAAGGCCAAGTTTGTACTTTGCCTCAAGGATTCTGCGACATGCCGTGTCAATGTCTTTCTCTGTGATCCTGCCTTCATCAAGAGACTTCTTGAGAGTCGTGATGTAGCCGCTTGTCATCATGTCCATGTCCAGACCGGCCTTCAAGGCAAGAGCCGAGACGGTTTGCGTGTCCCCAAGTCCATGCTCGGTCATCTCTCCGATGGAATCATAGTCGGAGACGACAAAACCGCCGAATTTCCATTGATTCCTCAACAAATCCGTGAGAAGCCATCTGTTGCCGGAAGCCGGGACACCCTCAATGACATTGAACGAAGACATCGCACTACCGCAACCGGCGTCAACGGCACCCTTGTACGGTGCGAGATATTCATTGTACATCCGGACCTTGCTCATGTCCACCGTGTTGTAGTCACGACCCGCCTCGGCCGCTCCGTAAAGGGCGAAATGTTTGACACAGGCAAGGATTGTCGTGCTGTCTGCGAGATTTTCTCCCTGATAGCCACGAACCATTGCGGCGGCTACCTTGGCACCCAACCACGGATCCTCACCGCTACCCTCCGCGATTCTGCCCCATCTTGCATCGCGGGCAATGTCCACCATCGGGGAATATGTCCAGTTGCATCCATTGGCGCTGGCCTCGACAGCGGCTATCCTGGCGCTTCTCTCAACCAATGTCGTGTCCCAAGAGCATGAGATAGCCAAAGGAATCGGGAATATGGTTCCGAAGCCATGAATGACATCCAGGCCGCACATAAGCGGGATCCCAAGCCTGGTCTCGTTGACCGCGATCTCCTGAAGTCTGCGGAGTTCCTTCACATTGTTCCATCCGGTCGAGGTGAGAAGTCCTTTTCTCACAGCTTCGTCAAGGCCGTCCGTTCCGGACAGCACTCCCGGAATGTCTCCTCCGGAAAGATTTAGCTGGCCGATCTTCTCCTCCACCGTCATCTTAGACATAAGGTCTGAAATGAACCTGTCCCTCTCGGCCTGTCCTTTGTCAACATTCTGACCGCAGGACGAGAGCGCCACGGCAGAAACGATCAATAGTGTACGAATTGATTTCATTGCTGATTATTTATGATTAATGTTATGTTCATTATCTTATGGCATTCAGTCTCTCCAGTCCGTTCCTGACATCCGGATGGCTCATGAACAGATTCCAGATGAATCCACTCCTGTAATTCTCGATCATGACGGTGACTGGTCCTTGATTAAGCCCCATGAAAATCGGAGACACCCAGTTCTCGGTCAGATTGAAAGCGTCGCGGAAGCCATATTCCCCCCACAAGAAAGAGCCATGATTGCGGTAATAGTTCAGGAAAGCGTCCATTGACTCCTTCGGAGTGTAAGGGAAAGACGCCAACGCACCTGTCGGAGCTATCGTCCCGTCATCCATGTCTGTGACAGGCTCGGCGGCGGAGTAGTTCCACATGTGGTCGCTGGCCGTCAATCCCCAACAATCAGAACCGTAACCGACGTATCTTGAAGGATTTTCCATGCAATACCTAAGGTTGACCTCGGCGATCGCCTTGTTGTTCTCGAAATAGTTGGCAAACCGGTCCGTAAGCTTATGAGGATCAAATCCCATAAAAGAATAGTGGGTGAAGAACAGCGGACCGCCGTTGGACACGGCCACATCCAATCTTTTTCCATAATAAGTGTTGCCGTTCGTGTACCTGTCTCCTTCATGTACCCGACCCCATCCCGATCTGTATTCAGCGGCATAGTCTTCCTGGCTTGCCCAACCGGAATAGTACATCTCCGCCGGCACGGAATGAGTCGGGGACATTATCGCCATAAGATAGGTGATCATGGTCTCGTTCCAGCCGATCAGTCTATGGTCTATCACCCAAGCCTGATCAGGAGACCAATGCCAGTAAAGGTACGGGCTGTCCGGAGTCTTTCTGTACCAACTCCATTCGGTGGCCTTCCAGATGTCATCTATCCTTGAACGGATTGTCGTTTCATCATCAGAATCTCCGTCAAAGAACTGTCTGGCGCACAGCAGACCTTCCATCATGAATGAAGTCTCAACCAGATCACCTCCGTTGTCCCTTGGTCCGAACCAAGCCACGGTCTTCCCTGTCGTACCGTCCATGAAATGCGGATAGACTCCATGGTAGCGCTCCGCCTTTTCAAGGAAAGATGTTATCCTCAGGAACCTTTCCACACCTTCAGCCCTGGTGATGAATCCTCTATGGATTCCAGTCAGAATGGCCATCATGCCGAAGCCAGATGCTCCTGATGCAATCATATCACTCTTTCCCGGGACATTCTCTCTGGCCAGACCGCTCACCGGCTCCGCCATCTCCCAATAGTACCGGAAGTTCGCGAGCTGAAGCATGTCCAACAATTCATCGTCTGACATATTCCTTGTCCTTGAGACAACCTCCGGAGAGCATTTGGACTCCTTAAGGTCATAATCCACAACCGAGACCTTGTACCACACCTGTGTGCCGACTGTTCCGAGATAGTCCGTAAAACGGTCTGTCCAAGGCCTCCGGACCGCGACCGGAGCGAAATTTGTCCCGTCAAAGGAGCGGTATATCTTGTAATACTTTATTCCCTCCTCACCCTGACGCTTCCACTGGATGTCCACATGACGCTCGAACCCTGTGACCTCAACGATCTCCGGACGCGCGACATTCTCCTTGGCATGCCTGGACGGCAGAAGCTCGATGTCATCAATGAATATAGTCACCTCCTTGTCCGCCTTGCGGCCTTCACTGAAGACTACGGCCGCGAAACGGTTGACCAAGGCCTCTTCCGGACGCCCTACGGCAAAGTTGTCCAAAGGGATTCTTACGGAATACCATTCATGAGGTCTTATTCCGATGGCATAGTCCGAGATATTCAAGGATCTGGAGACAGACCTGTCCGTTGAGACAAACGCCACGGTCGGAAGAGCCTTGATGTCTGAACGATCCGTGACCAGAAGCCGGAGTGACAGCTCATCCGGCTTCCGGAAATTCTCCATGCCGCGCATCGGTGGGTAAATCACACTTGCATTCCACGAGTCTCCTGCCGAGACATAACTCAATCTCAAAGAATTACCTGGGGAGGAAAACTCTGACTCGGAGATCGGAACGCATCCCGCATGGTTTTCTATCCAGGATTTCCCTGAATATTCAGTTTTCGAGTAATAATAGTTGTCGGCCATGAGGCTGTTGTCAAAGAAAACATAATCATACTCTCTCTCGGTCGCCGACATGGCCAACCCGAAGAGCAGACATGGAATTGCACTAAGCAGCATCTTTTTAGAATTCAATCTGATCATTGCGTGAGATATTGTTTGAAAGCAAAATTAGGCATAAACCTAAACCAGAGAAAGAAAGCGGCTACTTGAAGATTACTTCAAGGGTGTAAAAGATTTTTGGCGGCCTCGCCGGATAATGCCGGGATAGTTTTTGTCCATCAAATCCAAAGCAAAAAACATTCAATCGTTACATATTGATTATTAAAACGTTAAATAAGGCAAAAGTATTAAAAGAGTACCCCTTGAACGTACGAAAGTAATCATGAAGTACCACAATATGCTTATGAAATGAAATAGTTTTAGTTCTTTTGCAACTGTGGATCGTGACATGCCGTGGTCACGGATTTGGCATAACAATCAATTTTTTAAACTTTTTAAAACCGCACTATTAATGAAACTAAAGTATTTCCTTTATCTACTGATTCTTGCCCCGATTTCAATGGCGGCTCAGAATCGTACTGTTTCAGGAACCGTCACGGAAAAGTCATCCGGGCTTCCGGCGGTCGGTGCCAGCGTCATGGTAAAAGGAAGCCGGACAGGCACAATCACCCAAATTGACGGAACATATTCTTTGGACGGAGTTTCGGATCAGGCGACCCTTGTGTTCTCTTCCATTGGCTTCAAATCCATGGAAATGGCTGTCGGCGGAAGATCTGTCATCAATGTCGCGCTTGAGGATGACGCCACCCTGCTTGAGGATGTTGTCGTCATAGGTTACGGCACAGCGAGAAGCAAGGATCTCACCGGAGCCATCTCCACTGTCAAGTCGGACGAACTTGTCACCACACCTGTCGCCAGCCCGATGGGAGCCCTTCAAGGAAAGATTCCTGGAGTGCAGATCGTGAATTCCGGAGATCCGGGAGCGACACCGACAGTACGAGTCCGCGGAGTGGGCTCATTCGATAGTTCTTACCAAGGACCTCTATACGTTGTGGACGGAATGTTCTTCGACAACATCGATTTCCTTGACAATTCAAACATCGAGTCCATCACGGTACTTAAGGACGCTTCTGCGGCGGCCATCTATGGTGTGCGCGCCGCGAACGGCGTGATCCTCGTGACAACCAGAAACGGGGTGAAGGGCAAGGCAAGCATCACCTACGACGGTTACGTAGGAATCCAGAGAGCCAACCATCTCGTCAAGATGGCAAACTCAGAACAGTTCGCGCGCCTGATGGGTGAATATGGCGACCTGACGAACATCAATGCATCCATCTCCAAATGGGGAGGAAGCAACGGGGTTCCTTCGACAGACACTGATTGGTACGACGAGCTTCTTGGAACAGGCCACATCCAGAGTCATAGCCTGAACGTGTCCGGCTCCGAGGAGAAGAGTTCCTATCTCATCGGTGTGAGTTATTACGATCAGGATGGCATAATGAAGGCGGACAGCGGTTACGAACGCTATAATATTCTCACCAAAGGCAACTATAAACCTTTCGAGTGGCTTAATCTGGGTGCCAATGTCACCATAAGCAACGGCAAAAGGGCAATCGGCAACAACACCGCTTTCAGAGACGCGTTCATCCTGCCTTCCATAGTACCGGTCCATGACGACAAGAATGCGGACGCGACCCCGGAGAAGTTCGCATCCCCAGGAGACGCCGGATTCGCCAACGGTTATTTCGAGAACCCTGTGGCACGCGCCCGTTACTATGACAGCAAGAACACCTCCTTGCGCGTGCTGCCATCCGTGTTCATGGACATCAACCTCATTCCTGACAAGCTCAAGTATCACTTCAGCCTGTCGCAGGAATACCACACGCTCAATTCAAGAGCCTACACTCCAGCCTACGTCGTGTACTCGATGCAGAGCAACACACAGAGCACGCTGACCAAGGCACAGCACAACTACAACAACACCATCATCGACAACACATTGACATACTCCGACAGCTTCGGCAAACATAATGTCACCGCGATGATAGGTCATTCCTCAAGATGGGAGAACTACAGAATGCTGCAAGGCGTGGCCAAGAACATCGCGGGAAATGGAGACTCGCAGTTCATGTACGTCAGCCTTGGTGACGCGGACACCCGCCTGGCCTCGGACACCGGATTCTCTTACCGTGGCCTCTCGTTCTTCGGTCGTGTCAGCTACGACTACGACGGAAGATATCTCGTCTCAGCGACACTGCGCCGTGACGGAACATCAAAATATCAGGAGCATTGGGGAAATTTCCCTTCAATAGGTCTCGGATGGGTCATCTCTCAAGAGAACTTCATGAAAAACCAAAAAGTGTTTGACTACCTCAAGCTCCGCGCAAGCTGGGGTATCCTCGGAAACGACAAGGAGCCTGCCAGCGACGGATTCGCGGGAACAGACCCGGCATGGTACGCCGCCTTCGCCGACAAGCTCTACCCGGGTTTCACTATCAAGAACGTCTTCAGCTGGCTGAAATGGGAGAAGGTTAAGGAATATAACGCCGGAATCTCCTTCTCTTCCCTCGACGGGAGACTCACCGGGGACATAGACTATTACAGCAGGCTTACGACAGAGGCCGTTGTCACCAACACGATTCCTATCACCATGGAGACGGTTCTCGCCAACAGCGGATCAATCAGGAACCAAGGTTTCGAGTTCCAGTTGGGCTGGATGGACAAGATCGGAGACTTCGGCTATTCGATCGGCCTGAACGCCGCCACTCTCAAGAATGAGGTTGTCTCCATTCAGGACGGAGTCGATTATATTCTTACCGGAACCGCCGAGAACAGGACAATCATGTCAGTCGGGCACCCGATGAACAGCTTCTACGGCTACAAGGTAGATGGTATCTATAAATCAGAGGAAGAGGTAAAGGCGGACCCTATCGCGGTGGCCAACGGCTACAAGCCAGGTTATCTTAGGTATGTTGACATTGATGAAAACGGAGTTCTTGATGACTCCGACAGAACATTCCTCGGCTCGCCGTACCCTAAGTTCACTTACGGAGGAAACATCTCGTTAGCCTGGAAGGGAATTGACTTCGGAATGACTTTCTACGGCGTGGCCGGTGTCAGCGTGGCCAATTCAAAGAGCGGATTCCGGAACTATGCGTCACTGATGAATTTCACCGACAGGTTCGCCGAGGATCATTGGACTCCAAGCAACACCGGAAGCAAAAACCCTTCGGTGGAAGGACTCATGAAAGCCTCGACTGGTCAACTCAACGGTTATTTTGTCCAAAAAGCCAACTATTTCCAGATTCAGAACGTTCAACTCGGCTACACTTTCGACAAATTGTTCGGACATTTCAAGACAAGAGTCTATCTCTCGGCGTCACAGCCTTTGTCGATCTACTCCTACGAAGGGTTCAATCCGGAAATCGCATCCGGACTTGACACCGAGACATATCCAATGGCCGCGACCTACAGCATCGGAGCAAGCATAACATTCTAAATCATGGAGGACAAACAGATGAAAACACGTTTTACTAAAATAATGCTTCTTGGGACAGCCGCCTCATTGATGTTGTCCGCAAGTGGCTGCAAGGATTGGTTGGATGTTCCTGTCGAGGCAAAAGAGCCTGTGGAATCCATCGATTACACGGACGCGACACGCGCCCAGAGCATTCTTATCGGGACATATGGACAGTTTGTAGGTTGGAATGTGGCCGGCAGTTGGTGTCAGCTCGCCGTAATGGCCGTCAGAGGAGATGATGTCGAGAAAGGGAACCCTAGCCCTTCAGATCAGGCAATCCTGACTTCGCTCCACAATTTCGACTATTCAGAAGCTCCTTCATTCTGGGCTCTGAGCAACTCATGGAGCGGGATGTACACTGCCATATCACAGATGAACGAAGCAATCAGCGCTTTTGGTGACTACAAGGAGAACGGCGCGGACGAGGCAACGATGAACAACTACATCGCCCAAGTCAGGGTCCTGCGCTCATATTGCTACTTCCGGCTGGCCCGTCTGTTCGGCGCCGTGCCTGTGTTCACAAATCTTGAGGAACAGAAGGCAAGCCCTCGCCGTTCCACATTCGAGCATGTAATGCAGTTCATCATCAAGGAGATGGACGAGGCGGCGGAGAACCTAAGGAACGTGAAGCCTAACGCCGCCGAGATCCCAGGCTCTGTCACAAGACACACAGCTCTTGCCGTAAAGGCAAAGGCCGCCGCCGAGATTCTTGACTACGACAATGTTCTTTCCGCCACAGAAGAGATCATCTCCGCCTACGGGGAGGGTGCCTTGACCGCGGATTTCAGCAAGGTTTTCAACAACGAAGGCAACCTTAGCGACGAGAATCTCCTTGAGGCTCAATATTCATCGGCCACCAACCCACAGACCTTCGATGACAACTACTTCGCGTTCCAAGGACCGGCACACTCAATCCAAAGCAAGGTGCAGTTCGGCGGGAACAACCTTGGAGGAGGTTGGGGATTCCTTCCGCCTACCGAAAAGCTCAAGGCATTCATGGAAGCAAGAGGTGAGGAAATCCGCTACAAAGTGTCCATCCTGAAGGTCGGAGAAGAGACTTATGCGGGAGACCTTCTCGTGGCTGACGCGGCCAAGCCATATCCGTCAATGTACAGTGGAAAGGCCTACAATCCTTCCTCACTCACTGCTGACAACGCGAACTGGTGGGGCAGTAACAACAGTATAAAGCTCATTCGTTACTCAGACATCCTTCTCCTCAACGCAGAGGCGAAAGTTAAGAAAGGCCAGAACGGAGACAAGACTTTCAATTGGGTCAGGAAACGCGCCGGAATGCCGGAGATGACAGGTGTCACCTTCGAAAACATCATGGATGAGAGATTCGCCGAACTTTGCCTTGAGAACGGAGAGCGTTTCTATGATCTCGCCAGAACAGGCCTTGCGACATCGGAACTCAAAGGCTATTCCGAAGCGAAACGTTTCTACCCTATCCCACAGACAGCCCTTGACGCTGACAAGGCACTCCAAGAAGATCCTGAATAACATATAATTAAATCAACAATGAAGAAAGCGATACTGATATTGGCATCACTGCTGACACTTGCCGGTTGCTCGTGTGGCCGGAAAGGCGAATCCTCCAAAAGTTCGTTCCCGGAATATCCCGACAAGGAATACAGACCCATAAAATCCGTCGGAGTGATAAAGGACCTGTCCGATGACGAGTTGTTAGAAACTGTCCAAAGGCAGACATTCCGTTATTTCTGGGACTTCGCCCATCCTGTGTCAGGGTTGGCGAGAGAAAGGAGCAACACCGTCAAAGGCGCGTCATATTGGGACTACATCAACGAAGTCTATAATGAACCGAACTTCAGCGAAAACACCTACGGTGAGGAATCGTGCGCCATCGGTGGCAGCGGATTCGGCATCATGTCCATGCTTGTGGCGGTGGAAAGAGGTTGGATCACCAAGGAAGCCGCCCTTGAGCGTCTCCATAAGATTGTCGAGTTTCTCTATCAGGCAGAGACATTCCACGGAGCTTTTCCTCATTTCATGAACGGATCCACAGGCAAACCTGTGACTTTCGGTCGGCTTGACGAGGGAGGAGACATTGTGGAGACATCCTACATGTTCATGGGTCTGCTTTCCGCCAGAGCCTACTTCTCGGGAGACACCCCATTGGAGGTGTACCTTAGAAACAAGATCTCGGAAATGTGGAACACGATGAACTGGGCCTGGTACGAAAAGGACGGAGTGCTGTACTGGCACTGGTGTCCGAACCAAGGCTTCGACATGAATTTCCCAATCAGAGGATGGAACGAGTGCCTCATCACCTACATCATGGCAGCATCCTCTCCATATCACCCTATCTCAAGGGAAGTCTATGAACACTGCTGGAAAGCTCCCGGCTATGTCTGCGACAAGGAATATTACGGGATCAAGCTTCCTCTGGGAGATTGGGGTGAAGCACTTGGCGGACCATTGTTCTTCGAGCAGTACTCCTTTATGGGCATCGATCCGAACGGACTGAAGGATGACCATACCGACTACTATGAGCAAGGAAGGGCCCATACCCTCATCCAGCGAGCCTATGCGATAGAGAATCCGAAAGGCTTCAAAGGATACGGCAGCGACTGCTGGGGTTTCACGGCCGGAGACAGCAACAAAGGCTATCTGGCACACGACGCATCCAATGACTGTGGTGTGATCCAACCGACAGCGGCCTTGTCCTCGATGCCTTACACGCCAACCGAGTCCATGGAGGCGCTGAAGCACTACTACTACGACCTCGGCGACAAACTTTGGAGGGAATATGGCTTCGTGGATGGTTTCAATCCTGACACAGGATGGACATCTGACACATTCATCGCCATCGACCAAGGCCCGATCATCAACATGATCGAGAACTACCGCACCGGAATGCTTTGGAAGATATTCATGAACATCCCTGACGTGCAAAGAGGTCTGAAAAGACTCGGTTTTTCTTCACCGTACCTTAAGAACAATGACAAATAAACACAACTTCATCATAATAATTATCCTGACGTTATCCGTCCTCTCCCCATGGGCGGATAATGTCGTTTATGCCCAACCACAGGATGCCGGAAAGATTGTCTCATACCGTAAAGTCACCGGCGGAGTCTCCGGACGCACGGAAAGAGGCATATTTGACATCAGAGCCTATGGTGACAACGCCATAAGGGTCAGAATCTCTCGCAAACAGGCACTAAGGGACTTCTCCTACATGCTGGACGACGGGGTGGCTCCTACCGACGCGACAATCAAGGATTCCGCGGGAATAATTCTCGTCAAGACTCCGAATATCTTGCTGAGGATAGAGAAAACGCCCTCCATAAGGCTGACTTTCATGGACAATCTTGGCAACATCCTTAATGAGGATGAACCGGGAACAGGTTTCGGAACTACATTCGAAGGTAACCGTGTGACCAGTTACAAGAAACTACATGAAAATGAACGTTTTGTCGGACTTGGCGAGGCTTTGGGCAATTTGGACAGGCGAGGTACCGTCGTCACGTTGCAGAACACAGACACTTTCAACTATGGCGACCCAAGGCTGCCCATCTACACGAACGTTCCGTTCTACATCGGCATTCTTGACAATAAGTGCTATGGAATATTCTACCATAATTCCTTCCCGGGCACAATCAATTTCGGAGCCGGAAACGTAAGATTCATGTCAATCTCGCATGAAGGTGGAGACGCTGACTATTTCTTCTTCCACGACAATGATCCGTCAGGAATAATCAAAGCCTACACGTCGGTCACAGGGCGCTCTCCTCTTCCTCCTCTTTGGAGTCTTGGCTTTCATCAATCAAGATGCAGTTACTACAACGAGAATCAAGTCATGGAAATCGCCGATGCTTTCAGGCAGAAAGGCATCCCTCTGGACTGCATCGTCCTTGATGCCGATTATCTTGTTGACTACAAACCTTTTGTGATCAACAAGGCACGATTCCCTGACATGAAAGGGATGTCGGACATCCTTCTCGGCAAAGGAATCAGACTCACGGCGTCTGTCAATCCGGGAATATCCACAGACAAAGATTATCCCCCGGGAGAATCCGCGATAAAGGAAAATATTGTTCTGAAATATCTTGACGGGACTCCTTACGTGGCTCCTATCGCTCCGAACGTGAATTGGTATGTTGACTACACTTCCAGCCACGGAAGGGAATGGTGGAAAAGGCAGATGAAGGTCATGTCTGACAATGGAATCAGCGGCTACTGGAACGACATGAATGAGCCTGCAGTCTCGGAAAGCATTGTACCGGACAATGTCGTGTTCGATTTCGATGGACTCGGAGCAACGACCAAAGAGGCGAAGAATCTTTTCGGGATGCTAATGGCCAGATCCTCCTACGAGGCCGGATGCCAGAATGTCAATAACGAACGGCCATTTGTGTTGACCCGTTCCGGATTCGCCGGTGTGCAACGTTATTCGGCGGTATGGACAGGAGACAACACCGCCAATTCAAACCATCTGCTTCTCGGAGGTCTGCTGCATTGCCAGTTGGGCATATCCGGAATACCATTCACCGGATCCGACATCGGAGGGTTCATTGGAGACGGAAATAAAAGCCTGTACACCAGATGGATAGAAACAGGAGTATTCTCCGGGTTCGCCAGAAGCCACAGAATAGCTTTCGGTGCCGGCAACGAACCCTGGTCGTACGGAGAGATCCCCGAAGCTATCGCCAAAACCTACATCGGACTTCGTTACAAACTGTTGCCGTACATATATTCATTGTTCGAAGAATCCACGAGGGACGGAATGCCTCTAACCAGAAGTCTGAGCATCTACCATCCGTATGACGCGATGGTTTATGAGAGCAGGCTCCAGTATGAATATTACTTCGGCCCATCCATTCTGGTGGCTCCTGCAATCCCGGAAGAGAATGTAACACCCGTCTATCTACCTGAGGGTGAATGGTATGACATCTACAGTGGAAAACTTTTGGAAGGGTCAGAAAGAGTGGACCGGCACTATCCTGACTGCCAGTTGCCTTTGTTCGTCAAGGGATCTTCGATCATTCCTATGCAGAGCATGACTGTCAGCACGATGGAACAGCCATCAGACACATTGTTCATCCATCTTTTCAAAGGAAAACATCACTCGGACTTCAGCTACTATGAGGATGACGGAATCTCCTTCAACTACAAGAAAGGCGACTTCCACAAGAGGAGAATCACATATAATCCTGATTCAGGGGCGATTGAGTTCGGAATCCCAAAAGGGAACAGGCATTCCAGGTTTAAGACAATCAAACTTCTCCTTCATGGATTTTCAGAGAACCCCAAGGTCTTTCTCCCAGACGGAACCAGACTTTATGTCAAAAAGAACGACATACGGTTGTTCGACCCTATCAGCAACATCCGTGGCTACTACGAGAAAGCCCTTTTGGAAATAGCCGAGGCGGAAAACAAACCGGTCATAGGAACCTCGGTTGAGTTTAACAACAGTGACGGCAGGATAACGTTATGTATAAAAGATTGATTATTGCCACCGTGCTGATCAGCGTGGCTTTGCTTGACGCGGTTGCCAAAGACAATACCGTCAGGAAGTTCAAAGGTGACACATTTAAGATCGTGCAGTTCACCGACATTCATTGGGTTGATGAGAAAAAGAACGTGAATGACAGCACTCTTGATTTCATGGACAAGGTGATTCGTTCCGAGAAACCGGACTTGGCCGTCCTGACAGGAGACATTGTCACATGGAACTATGTGCCGGAAGCGATAACTGCATGGAAAAGGATCATGAGATTCTTCTCCGACAGGAAACTCCACTATGTTGTGACTTTTGGCAACCATGATCCGGAAAATGACACACTCTCTACCAAATCGATAATGAAACTGCTTGGGAAAAGTCATTACAACCTTACTTTCAATGACGACTGTCTTTCAGGTCAAGGTAACTGCTATCTCCAAATCAAGGATAAGGATGGCAAAAGAAATCTCTGGAATCTTTATTTCTTTGACACCCATGACTACAATCACTCGGAAAATGTGGCCGGAGCCTATGGTTGGATCGACTTCGACCAGATAGCATGGTACCGGAAACTCAGCGACAGGCTGAACAACGGTCATCCTGAAAGGGTTCCAGCCATGGCGTTCTTTCATATTCCTCTCCCGGAATACGTACCGTCTGATTCATCCAAAGTGTACGGGAGCATCAAAGACATTGAACGAGGAGCCCCTGAATTAAACAGCGGTCTTTTTCATTCATTCGTTGAGAAAGGTGATGTCTTAGGGACGTTCTGTGGTCACGATCACAACGATGACTACATCTATGTCTATGACGGTATCTGCATGTGCTACGGACGCAAGACAGGGTTCAACATGGTCTATGAGGAACTTCTGAAAAGAGGTGCGAGAATAATTGTCCTGCATAAGGACAAACCGTCATTCGACACGTACATAATCGATCAGGAAGGACGTTGCCTTGATTTCAGTTTCGACCGAAATAATCCCGATAATAAGACAGATTCTTGTAGCCAAGTAACTTTCCTCCAAATAGTTGTCAGATCAGTTCGCGGATGATCTCATCGGAGGTGAAGAGATGGTCTTCTGGGATGCGGATGCTGGCGTTGTGGGTTTCAAGAGCCGCTTTGGGCATTGGCATCTCCCACAAAAATCACTTATCGCGGTTTCGCGTCCCAGCAGAACCTCCGTATTCCAAGAGCGTGATTTCGCTTAAAAGGCGCTCGCGAAGAAACAATCATCCCTCTAAAAGCGTAAAAGAGGCTGAATGTCGCTTGTAGGAGAACATGATAAAGGCTCGCAATTTTCTCCTCGAAAAATGAGGATGGCAATCTCCTTGAGATAACGCATTAAGTAACATGAGAAAAATAAGTTGCCTCAGATTAAGAGAAGATTTTCGAGGATAGATCTATTTTCAAAGAAGGAGTGTGCCGGTGGCACATGACTGATGAGAAAAGACATATAGACCGAAAAGACAATCAACGATTACCAAGTTATTTTTAAGGATTACTAAAATGGCAAGCCCTTGCCTGCTAGCGAAAATTCATCGTATAATCACATTCTATATAATAGCCCGTGTTTATTACCAGAATAAGGAACAGCAACAATATCAATCATACGTTGATATCATACAGTGTTACACTTTTGAAAATATTTCGGGTTAAAATCATTACAATATGAAAGTCATATTCATAAATAAATTCCAAGTGTGTACATGGTAGAATATTAATTCATGGGCTACAAGTGCGTACCCGGCATATTATTCAGATTAAAATTCCGCTTACATATTATAACGTATTTGATTTTTTTGTAAATTTCGGGCCTCAAAAAACCAAATATGTATTTATGAAACGATTCTTGACTTATGTCCTGGTTGTACTGCTGGCGACAGCGTGCTACAACGATGACGAGCTTAAATCTCGCCTGGACGATGTGGATCAGAGACTTACAAAAGTGGAAACACTGGTCTCTTCCCTCAACACCCAACTCACAAAACTGCAAGAACTGATCGCAGGGAAACAGTTCATCAGCAACATTGAGGACAAAGAGGACGGCACTCACGTCATCACCTTTGTCAATTCCTATGGCGAAATGTCCACCATGACCCTGAAAGACGGGTCCAAAGGAGCAGACGGAAGCGACGGTCAAACCCCAGACATCTCGGTGAAGCAGGCTCCGGACGGAAAATGGTACTGGACAGTAAACGGAGAGTGGCTGCTGGACTCTGAAGGAAAGACGGTACCCGTCACCGGAGAACGCGGAGTCACTCCTTCCATGAAGATCGAAAACGGGAAATGGTACGTTTCCTACGACAACGGCATCACGTATGTCGAATGTGGCCAGGCCACGGGCGACGCCTTCTTCAAGGACGCAAGGTTGAGCGAGGACGGCAAGACAGCCTACCTCACACTCGCCGACGGCACTGTGCTTACTTTCGAGATATACAAGGAGTTCGGAATCGCGGTGGAAGTGCCTTCTTCTCTTATCTATTCCGGCCAGACCAAGGAATATGCCTACACCATCACAGGCGGAGACGAGAACACGATTCTGGAAGTGCTTCCAAAAGGCAATTGGGAAGCAGAGGCCAAAGCCACTGATGAAAAGAGCGGTGTGATCGCCGTGACAGCGCCTGACTCACCTGAGGTAGGCAAGGTCATCGTCCTTCTCAGCGACGGGGCCAACAAGACCCTTATGAGAACTCTGACATTTGTCGCCGGAAATGTGCACGTCAGCACGACTTCGGTCGAAAGTCCGGCTTCAGGTGGAGTGTTCAATGTGGATGTGACAACAAACCTTGAGTTCACAGCTGAGATTGAATCAGATCAGACATGGGCACGTCTGGTAGAGACCAAGGCCTACGAAGTCTACACCAAGACCATCAGCGTCAGCGTTGACAAGAACGAAATGCCTTATGCAAGAGAGGCAAGACTGACTTTGAAGAACGACGGCAACATCATAGAATCAATTGTCATCTATCAGAATCCTGTCACTTACCCAGACAATGTCATGGTACTTGTGATGCAGCCTCTTGCTAAAGACAGCTGTGTCGTGCTTCCTGTCACATACAACAGAACGACTCCGGAATACAACGTGGATTGGGGCGACGGTACCAAAGAGACTGTAAAGTCGGCTTCTTACCCGAAGCACAAGTACAACGACGCATCCAGGTTATACCCTGTACAAATTAGCGGAGCCATCGGTTCTGTCAGCCGCGTCAGCGTAACCAAACACGATGCTGATCTTGTGGAAGTCATCCAATGGGGTGACCTTTCTCTCTCCGGTGTTAATTTTGAATATCAGACAAACCTGATACGCATCGCAGCCCCTAAGGGTGACGAACTTAAAAATGTCAGCTCTTGCAACAATATGTTCCATAATTGCAAAAGCCTGAAAGAAATTCCAGCCAAATTCATGCAGGGACTCAGCCCAAAGACAACCAATTTCAACAACACATTCGACGGATGTGAATCTCTGGAATACCTCGACCCTGACATATTCAAGAACTTCACGACAACGGGCATATTAATGCGTTCTCTGTTTCTCAACTGCAAGAGCCTGAAGAACGCGCCTACTTTCAAATACTTCAATTTCAAGCCTTCCTGCGAATACCTTTACAACCAAACTTTCTCAGGTTGCGAATCGCTTACAGAGATTCCGGAACACATGTTCAACGAGACAGCCAAGGCCGTCACCAGATCCACGAAACTGACGAGCACTTTCAAAAACTGCAAGTCCTTGGAAGTCATACCGGACAGTTTCTGGGAGAATCTTCCTGTCGATAAGATTGTGGAACTGAACAATGCGTTCCAAGGCTGCGAGTCCCTGAAATCAGAGAGTCTCGGATTCCTTAATAAACTCCTGAAGGTCTACAAATGGCAGAACGCGTTCTACGGCTGCACTTCATTGACTACACTGCCGGAATACGAGGTGAAGATGGACGGCAAGACAGTCAGTGTTCCTGTCTACATGAGAGACGCAGAGGAGTACAAAGCCTATTTTGCAAACAGAAATTACTCGGCTACCAATTTCTGCTTCAAGGACTGTGTCAACCTCGAATGTTACTTCGACAAGATCCCTCAGTCATGGGGCGGCGGTTGGGACGGCACCACAGAAAAGCCTTCGATCGAGGTGACGGCAACCCTCCCGGAAAAAGACGGTTACTTCAGCATCGATTTCCATGTAAAAGGCAAGAGTGTCGCTACGGCCTACTATTACCTTACAGCCAAAGCCATTGCGGATGAAATACTTCCGAAGTACAATAATTCTTACAGCGAGTTGTGCGAGCAGAAGGGTATCGAAATCGAGAGTGAATACCTTAAGGCACTGAACTCAGACCAGGGGCTCACTCTTGGATTCACCGAAGGCGTGCCTAATGTGGAGTATATTCTCATCGTTTCAGGAAAGAATATGTTCGGCGAAAGCTATGCCTATAAGGTTCAGGCCACCACAGCTATTCCAAAGGGTACTGACGAGTACGAGCGTTACCTCGGCGAGTGGACGGTGACCAGCGCTTCAGCCACATCCGAATATGTCGGCTATGACCGCAAGCCTATCTCATTCGACATCAAGATCGAGCCTTTCCGCGTTGACGAGAGCTACTATGTCTATGGATGGGGTGTCACAAAATTCACGGACAATTACCCGATGATTATGTTCTTAGAGGACGGAAAACTCTGTGCATGGACCGGAGCCCACCATGGTTCGGTGATATATCAGGGTTACCCATATAGTGACGGCATAAGCTACAACATAGCCCTCAACTCATACACTCTGTGGGAAGACGGCTCTTACGGCATCTACATGGCCGACGGAGAGAAGGTCGGCGAGGCTGAATATGCCGAAGGCAGTTTCAACATGAATGGAGTGAAGTCGAAGTACTATGCGGAGCGAGGTTACGACATCATGTGCCACGGCTTTGACTTCTGCCTGTCAATGGGCGGTCCTGGCTGGTCCAAGATATTCATAGCTCCGGAAGTCGTGAAGGATCAGTATGTCATCCACGGAGAGGACGGCAAGAACTATGCTCCGTACATCCTCGCGCCTTACACATTCACAAGAAAGGCGACAAAGAGCAACACCGCCAGCGTGACCGTCGAGCGCAACAAAGCCTTGATGGACAGCGGCGAATGCCTGCCGGCAAGTTTCGGCAAGGCCGAGGTGAAAGCCAACGCCAATGAGCCTGCCAAGGGATTCTACAGATTCTGATCAAAACTCTCTTCACGCTCCTGAAGAGTGTGATCATTATAGTCCAAAGCGCTGCCGGTAGTCTGTCCGGCAGCGCTTTTGTCATCATACCGGATTCAATCACAGAAAACTGAAGGTGATGCTGACGTCACCGAAGCGGTTTGGCTTACCGTTGTACTTCTCGAAATAGTTGTTGGAGAGTTTTCCGCGCCAGACGAGGTCATCATTACGACGGAAAGGAAGTTCGACCTCGAATCCATAAGACTTGGATTTGATCTTCACAAGACCACTGGCTTTCCAGGAGGTCTGCTTGCCGCCATCATCCTCGATCATCAGGAAGACACATTCCTCCAGCTGAGGAGTCCATTCAGACACGACAACAGTGTTGAACCGGATAGACTTCCCGACCTGCTTACGCTTGACATTGATCATCATGTCCGTGACCGACGGGCTGTAAAACTTGAGTTCATCTTCGGTCTTGGCAGAGAATCCGTTCAACGCTCCACACTTCACAAAGAACTCGGAGCCGCCGGCGAACCAGGAGTCGTAGTTTCTGTGAGCCTTGAACTCCTTGAGAACCAAAGTCCTGCAATCGTAATCATAGTAGGATCTGGTCTGTGCGGAGGCTGTGCGCTCAGGGTAAAGTGCCGGATCTCGTCTGAGGAGACGCCGTGACGGCATCGAACACCTCACGTCCAGTTCATCCGGCTCCGCCACAGTCAATCCTTTCTGGCACCTATATCTTACCAACAACGGCAAACATTACCCTCTTTTCTTCGATTGAGCACGTTGTGAGATGGCCATAAAAAACAAGGATTCCGAAATTACCGGAACCCTGACAAACATTCAAAAATGCGGACTCATCAAGCAAAAGACAGATACCTGTAATATCTTGAATGATAGACCCTGGCTTTATTCTCATCTGGAATATATTCCTTTGAGAATCCACTGTTCATAGCGTCAATCGCATCTTCTACCTTCCTATACCGTCCGGCGGCGGTGGCAGCGAACATGGCTGCCCCCAGAGCACAGACCTGATCGGATTTGCATACCTTTATCGGACGTCCAATCACATCAGACATCACCTGCATGACAAACGGGCTTTTCAGCGCGATGCCTCCGACACCGATGACGGAATCTATGCGGATTCCCTCTTCAGTGAAACGGTCGATGATCGCCCTGGTTCCGAACGCTGTGGCCTCTACAAGAGAACGAAATATCTCTGGAGCGGTCGTGCCAAGAGTGAATCCGGTGATTGTGCCTTTCTGCGATGGATCAGAATCAGGAGACCTTCGTCCGTTCATCCAATCTGTCGCCAACATGTCATCCTCTGATACACCAATCCTTTCGGCCTCGGATGTCAGCAGAGGGATTATCTTCTCACAAGCAGCCGCGCAAGCTTCTACGCCCAGGCCGGCACAGTTACGCAGAGGCCATTCAAGAATGCGCCTGAACATTGCGTACACATCACCGAACGCGCTCTGCCCAGCCTCTAGCCCGATCATCCCAGGAATGACACTTCCGTTGACCTGACCGCATATCCCTTTAATACATTTGTCGCCTATTTCATCCTCGGATGCTACCAGAACATCACAGGTACTCGTTCCGATGACACGAATCAGAGTTTGTTCCTTGATACCGGCACCGACAGCCCCCACATGACAATCGATCGCACCTCCCGCGATGACAACATCGGTGGAAAGTCCGAGCCGTTCGGCCCACTCCAGACATAGTGTCCCGACGGGTTGGTCTGCCGTTGAAGCTTCATCCGGCATATTCCTGCGAAGATCAGAAAGCCTTGGGTCGAGTCTGCTGAAAAAATTCTCCGGAGGAAGACCGCCCCATTCCTCATTCCACATCAGTTTGTGACCATAGGCGCAACGGCTTCGGACAATCGCACCGGAATGTTGTACACCTGTCAAAACAGCAGGCAGCCACTCACAGCACTCTACGACAGAATAAGCATCACGCATCAGCTCAGGAGAACTTCTCACGCAATGTAATGCTTTGGCCCATAGCCACTCCGGGGAATATGTTCCTCCTTCGTATTTCGCATAATCGACAGCCGAATTCCTACACGCCTCATTGATTTCTCTCGCCTCTTCCATGGCGGTGTGATCCTTCCAAAGAACAAACATCGCGTTCGGATTCTCTGAATACTCAGGTAGCATTGCCAATGGCTGTCCGTTCTCAGCCACCAAAGCAGGTGTCGATCCCGTCGTGTCAAACGCCATTCCGACGACATTCGGAGCAACTTCCGCCTCGCACTTCGACAACGCATCGATTACAATATATTCCAGAACCTCAAGGTAATCCTTTGGATGCTGACGCCACATGTTAACCTTCGGATTGCAATACAATCCTTTTTTCCAACGAGGATATTCCTTCACGCTTGAAGCAAGACACTTTCCCGTCACGACATCCACGACAAGAGCCCTCGCAGAGTCGGAGCCATAGTCAAGCCCTATTACATATTCACTCATAGATTTGAAAATAAATTATTTACCCTGTAAAACCTTGACTTTGAAGACAGCTTTTCTCAATAGCCCTTCACCAATGAGCGGAGCATGTGACATCTCCGGGGTAAACACTATCGGTTCAAAAGCCTTGACAGTGACATACCGATCAGGCGTGTCTTCAAAGAATATAATGTCCGCTTTCTTATCGAAAGCCCCGGATGGACTGACACATTTTGAGCGGTCCTTGACACCGAACTCCTCGTCTTGAGACAATGGAATCTGAATGTCAATATATTCGTCATGAGCCTCAAGCCGGACTTCCTCACGCGTCTTCAAAGGCATTTCTATGATTGTCAGCCACAGGTTCTTGGAATCCAACACATGCTTCCCAAGAGGCAGTTCGGACAGATCCGTCATGCGAGCATATTCCATCGCCTTTTTGAAATACGGATTGTCTTTCAGCGTTTCATTAATTTCTAAACCCAACATAGTCTTATATGTTTGGACGCTTACGCACTAATATTTTTCCCTGCCGCTTCCTTCATACCTAAAGGAATGACGGAAGCGGAGAGAAACAAAACCAAAATTAATCCGTAGCGCCCCATCCTACAGTCTGGGTAAGATTACTGTTCCTGTTGAGGGCATCCTGCGAGACAGGAAGCAACAGGATATTCTTATTCTTCTTTCCGTATTCGGCGATAGTCGGATTGCATTCCTCTATCTTTCCTAAACGGATCAAAGCCCACCAAATGACTCCTTCCTCGACAAACTCGATGGAATATTCACGAACAAGTGCGTCCAAAACTGCGGACTTGGAGGTTTCCTTATAGAAATCCTCAACTCCATATGCTCTCTTGGCCACTATGTTAAGGGACTTCAGAGCTCCGGAATAATCATCTTGATAGTACTTGAGTTCAGCATCAAGCATAACCGCAAGTGCGTATCTGTAGTATAGCAGATCCACATCAAAAATGTAGGTATTGCTACCAGGAGTCATGGCAGGAAGGAACTTGTTGACCCATGTGATGTTCTTACCTCCGACACCGTAGTTTCCATGACCATAGATACAATCGACACGGCTGTCATTGTTCTCGTCCTTACTTTTTTGCAGAACGTTCTGGAAACTTGGAGAGAGATCCAGGAACTGTCCCGAGATCGGAACCGGATTTGACCAGTATTTTGAGTCCACATCTGTATAGTATGGGTACATGTTTGCGAAATATGATGATCCTGTGTTGCCGTCCGCCTGATCATTGTTCAAAGCGAAGATTACCTCATTGTTCACTTTATTGGTACGGCTGAAGATAGATGCATAGTCAGACAGCAACCTTGAGCCGGAGATATTCAATGCCCCCAATGCTTCCTGAGCCTTGGAGAGGTAGCCATCACCCCCGTTCTGGGTTGTGTACATCCACAAGGAGTATTCAGCCTTTAACACATTAAGTGCGTCAGTTGTAGCATAATACTTATTCTTACCCAAGTACTTTGCGTACTGCCCTGCATTTTCCAAGTCACTTTCCACCTGCGCATAGACCTTTTCCTTCTCTGTTCTGACAGGATAAGTCTCCGGTTGCGAAGGAGACTCGATCGGCACGAGCACAAGCGGAACGTCTCCCCAGATTCTGGCTGCCCAAAAATAGCAAAATGCACGGGCGAAGTAGGCTTGACCGTAAGCGAAACCGGCCTCCGACTCCGTCATAGTGATGTCTGGCGCATATTTAAGAACCGCATTCGCCTGATCGATGACAGTATAGAGCAGATTCCATGAGCAAACCGATGTCTCTGATGTCATCGTGTTGTAAAGCACGTCAGTACAGTCCTTTGTCGAGATGTCGGTCATCTGCGGAGTACTCCACATGTAATTTCCAACTCTTGCCTCGGCCCAATAGAAGACACTGGTGTACCTGTTCTGGAAATTTTTCCTCAGCAGATAATAGATACCTTTCGTGGAAGTGGTCACATCGTTGGCATCTTTCCACATATTGCTGGCGCTCAATTTATTGTCTTGCGAGATATTCAAATCCCCATTACATGAGACGGTGAAAAGAGCGGCGGCAAGAATGAATAATTTCTGTATAATCTTTTTCATAAAGTCTATTGATTATGTGATTAAAAAGTAAGTTTCACATTGAACAGAATCTTCCTGGCGGCAGGAGCGATGTTGGCGTTAACGTTGTCACTCGTGTTCACAGCAGAGAACCATGATCCGGAAGATGACGCGCCGATACCAATCTCAGGACTGATCGTTCCAGTGACATTGTCAACATAAGCTAGAGTGTTGCCACTGACACCAACGGTGAGTTTCTGGAGTTTCAGACCCCTTATCCATTTCTCAGGAAGATCGTAGCTTATGGACACGTCCCTGATGCATAGATAATCACCCTTCTCCACGCAGAAATCGGAGATTCTCTGAAAATTCGAGTTGCCGTAGTCACAATCGTTAGGCAGGAAACGGGCATATTTGTAATCGCTCTTTCCCGGCTCCCAGCAGTCTTTGACATCACGGAGAATATTGCCGTTACAAGTTCCATAAGTGTTCATGAATACTCTGGATTTCATGTAGTTCACGATGGAGTGTCCCAGGGCGAAATCGCAATAGAGATTGAAAGTCAACCTTTTGTATTTAATTGTGTTATTGATGCCTCCTGTGTGTTTCGGAAGCACATTGCCCAGCTCAAACATGTCCTCGGCATTGATCATCTCCTCACCTGTTGCGGTAAGGGCGGAACCTGGCCTGTTGACCCATTCATAATCACCGACCGCCTTACGTCCGGGCACTCTCTTGCCATCCTCTCTTCTGTACCCCTTGGACAAAGCGTCATAGTAAGCGTTGTCCGCATCTTCCTGACTTGTAATGATATGGTCAATAACATAACCATAGATTCGGCCAAGAGGCTCTCCCACAGCGATTCCTCCGAATTTTTCTCCAGTTTGAGTCATCGTGTACCCTCCTATTCTCCAAGCGTCCTTCCCGTCCAGATTCTTGTACTTGTAGGAATCATCCAAAGAAAGCACCTTGTTCTTGTTGAAAGACCATGTGATGTCGGTTCCCCAGTAGAAATCCTTCCTTTCAATGTTTACAGTGTGAAGGGCAAGCTCAAAACCATAGAAGCGTGCACTGCCAACGTTGGCCATCACGGAGTCAAAGGAACCTGTGTCAGGAAGAGTGACATTGAACAACATGTCCCTTGTACGTTTGTTATAGTAGTCAGCCGTCACTCTGATCCTGTCATTCAGGAAGTTGACATCAAAGCCCAAATCCAGTTGAGAAGTACGCTCCCAAGTCAGATCCTTATTCTGCATTGACGACGCGACGGTCACGGACGAACCGTCGTACAGACTTGATGTGGAATATGCTCCATAGGCATCGTACAATCCGATTCCATTGTTTCCCGTCAATCCATAGGAAGCTCTGAGTTTCAAGAAATTGGAAGTATTCCTACATTTGTCCCAGAATGATTCATCCGACACGATCCAGCCGACAGAGGCAGCCGGGAAATAGCCCCATTTATGCCCTTCTGCGAACTTTGACGATCCATCTGCCCTGACGGTAAGGCCCAGAAGATACTTGTCCTTGAAACTATAGTTGGCTCTTGCGTAATATGACACCAACGCTTCCTGGGTATCAGTGTTGCTTGCCGTGAACACTGTCCCTGAAGACAGGATCGGAACCTTGTCAGAGACAGAGCCCGTTGATTTGGCATAGAGATACCAATCACGCCACTTGGAATAATCATATCCTGCCATCACATTGATGTCATGGTTTCCAAAAACCTTTGCGTAATTCAGATAAGCTGTGAAGGTGTCCCTGATCTTGGCCCAACGTTTTTCCTGAGTTCCGTCGTTCTTCCCTCTATAATTCAATTCTCCATCCACTTTCACCTTTTGGTACATGCTGTAGAATGTGTTCGTGTTATAGACACCATACTGCGCGAACAATGAAAGGCCGTCAAGAATATTCCACTTGAGGTTGAAAGTGCCGGCGAAGTTGTTCTTGATATTCTCAAAGTCGTACGCTTTCTCCCAATAATCAGGATCTTGGAACCACCCACTACCATTCGAGATCTTTCCGCCTTCCGTATATTGTTTTCTTGTCGGACCCATGAGAAGACCGCGTCCAAGCACATTCCAATTTGAAGCGTACATCTGATCGTAGTTTATCCTCGCATAGTCGAACGAGGTTGAAGCCTCGATATCATCAGTGACCTTGAAAGTCGTGTTTGCATGCATAGACAAATGATCGTAGCCGGTCATCCTGACAACTCCTCCGTCACTAAGGTAACTTGCGGAAGCGGTGTATTTGATCTTATCGTTGCCACCGTTCACACCAACATAGTATTTCTGCCAAGGTGAGGTCTTAAACCATCTAGCCTGGCTGTCATATTCCTGATAAATCAATGTCTTGCTTGGATCTATCGGATCAGGCATGGAAAGCCATCCTTCCGGAACGCTTTCCCCGTCGGCAAGATACTTCGGAGAATAATTGGCCTTGTCGGACAAGTTTCCGGTTCCAGCGGCACTGGCGCCGTTTAGGATTGACTGTCCTTCGTAAGCGTCCACAAGCTGCGGACGAAGGAAGGTCAGGAACTCTGTTCCGTTCATTAGATTCCATTTGCTGACTGCGTTCTCAAAACCGACCGTGGCGTCAAACGTGATCTGAGGGCCCTTTGAAGGAACGCCCTTCTTTGTTGTCACCAGAATCACACCATTGGACGCACGCGCTCCATAGATACTGGCCGATGCGGCATCCTTGAGAACTTCGATGGACTCGATGTCATTGGCGTCAAGATCACTCATGCTTCTGTTCACGCCATCCACAATGACGATAGGATCATTGCTCAGATTAACCGATGATCCGCCTCTGATAAGATAACGCGGCGCCCGTCCCGGAATGGAGTTGTTCGACGCGGCGTAAAGACCTGCCACCCTACCCTTCAAGGCCTCTCCAACATTAGTCACAGGCTTCCCTTCAATCACATCCGATTTTACGGTCGAGATACTGGATGTCAAAGTTTTTCTGGATTGTGATCCATAACCCACTACCACGACCTCGTCCAGCAGCCTGAGGTCTTCTTTAAGCACCACATTCAGACTCGTCTCATTCTTGATCAGAAACGTCTCTGAAATGTAGCTCATGAACGAGATCTCAATCTTCGAATCCTTGGACACGGAGATTGTGAATTTTCCGTTCGGGTCAGTCGTGACACCGTTAGAAGTGTTTACCTCCACGACATAGGCACCGACGAGCGGAATTCCAGCCTCATCTTTAACTGTTCCGGTCACTGTCACAAGTTTCGTCTCGTCAATGTTATAAGGCGCGTCAGTGGCCATGTTGTCTGAAGCGTTCAACTTCACCGAACCTGACAATACGGTGCATATCGTCAGGGTTAACAATTGTAGTTTCATAGAATTATTTAATTATATCGTTATAGCACAAAGTGACGACAAAGTGTACTATCTGTACACCGGGCCGAAATTCTGACATGCCCTGAAATCCGCGCCCTCATTATCCATACCAAACGCATCCCAAGCGCTAGGTCTGAATATCTTCTCTTCAGGAACGTTATGCATACAGACCGGAATCCTTAGCATCGAAGCCAGAGTGATCATCTCGGCACCTACATGACCGTAACTGATTGCACCATGATTCGCTCCCCAATGTCTCATCACTGAATATACATCCTTGAACTTTCCTGAAACACCATTTACACGCGGAGCGAAGAAAGTGGTCGGCCAAGTCGGATCGGTCCTTTCATCTATGGCCTTGAAGACATGATCAGGCACATTTACGGCCCATCCCTCGGCGATCTGGAGAACAGGTCCCAATCCCTTAATCAGATTGATGCGGCACATTGTCATCGGCATTTCTCCTCTAGTGAGGAAATGGCTGGACATACCACCTCCACGGAAATATTGCCTGTCGGCAGGCATCCACGAAGTGTTCTTCAGGCAGGATTCTACATCCTTTTCAGTAATCTCCCAGAACGGCTTCATCACAGGAGCGCCTTCAGCATCTTCCATCCTTCCGGTCGCGTCAAGAGTCGTGGAGCCGGAATTAATCAGATGTATGAAGCCATTGCCGGCATGTCCGGTCAACTCGTAACCTGTCACGCGCTTGACAGCTTCCGGAGACCAATAAGTCCTGACATCTGAGAACATCTGAGCCCTGTTGGTAAGCAGATTGAGGAACAACATCGTCACACCATTAAGTGTATCATTCTCAGTTGCGAAGACATACGGCTGCCTGATTCCGTTCCAATCGAAGGACGTGTTCAGGATTGTCTCCGAGAAATCTCCGTCAGGCATGAAATCCGTCCATTGCCTCTGGCCTTGGAAACCTCCCGCAATGGCGTTATGCCCCCCAGCTTCTTCCTGGAAGCCCATTTCCGCCAGCTTGTCATTGCCCCTCATCAGGTCACGGAATATTATTGTCATCTTGACAACATATTCCCAGACCTCGTCCAAGTGAGTCCTGTCGTAGCGGAGATCCTCGCGGTTATGGTCAGAGCCTTCGCATGGCTTGCAATATTCATTGACCCACTTCATCGCGCGGTCAAACTCTTCCTTCTCGTAGATTCCAAGACGCACCCTGCGCTCAATCTCGGAGCAGTCCACATATTCATTCCTCATTCCAAGATAATCCTGGAAGAAATCTGGTACAGGGATTGATCCGGCTATTCCCATAGACACAGAGCCGATGGATAGATAGGATTTGCCCTTCATCTGCATCATGGCAACGGCCGCTTTGCCCCAAAGCAGTAATTTCTCACGGACGTCACCCGTAATTGAGTTGTCTTCCTTGTCCTGAACATCACGGCCATAAATGCCGAACGCAGGGAGTCCTTTCTGATTGTGTCCGGCCAATGCAGCGGCGAGATAGACAGCTCCAGGGCGCTCTGTCTTGTTGAATCCCCAGATGGCCTTCGGCATAAGAGGATCCATGTCGATGGTCTCCGCACCATAGCACCAGCAAGGGGTCACGGAGATGACAGCGCCAACGTTGTTGTCCCGGAACTTGTCCGCAGCGGCGGCGGCTTCTGCCACACCGCCTATTGTCGTGTCAGCGATAACACACTCCACAGGGGTCCCGTCTACATAATGCAGGTAAGACTCATAAAGAGACTTGACACTTTCCGCCATACCCATGGTCATGACTTCCAATGATTCGCGGATACCTCCGCGACGGCCGTCAATAATAGGACGGATACCGATTTTAGGATGATTGATTACCATTATTAACTATTAGCTTTAGTTTTGTTAATTCTATTAACCAAAAGAGACATTACGAATCCAACGACAAAAATCACCGTGGTGCCGAACACTATTGTCAGATAGGAATGAATCTCGCTTCCGAACACAGGAAGACTCATGTAGGTGATCACAAGAAGTCCGCAGACCACAGCGGCAATAGATGCAGAACGAGCCGGCTTCCTGCAGACAAGGGCCAAAAGGAACAGGCCTAACATTCCCCCGCTGAATATGGAAGACAATTTCCACCATGCATCCAGAACCCCATCGATCTTCTGCATTGCCAGACCTATGACAATTCCAATAACACCGACCACAAAAGATGTTGTATATAATACCGCCATGTGTCGTTTTCTTAGATCCACCGAACCTCCTTTCCACATGCGTTCATAAAAATCAGTGAAAACTATGGTAGCGGAAGAATTTATGCTGGTCGCGACTGTGCTCATCCCGGCAGAAAACAAGGAGGCGATGACGAGGCCGGTAAGACCTGTCGGCAGTCCATGTACAATGAAGTACGGAAAGACCTTGTCGCCTGAAAGGCCTTCCGGCAGGAGATCGGGTTGCGACGTATAGTATGAATAAAGAGCCGTCCCAATATACACAAACACCAATGACACAGGAATATAAAGAAGTCCTCCGAAGATGGTTCCCTTCACGGCTTCCTTGGTCGATTTGGCAGTCATGTACCTCTGGACATAATTCTGGTCGATTCCGTAGTTCTGAAGGTTCATGAACAAACCATAGATCAGCACAACCCAGACAGTAGGCTCCTTGAGTGTCATACCCAGACTCCCAAGACTGAACTTGCCTTCCGCTGCCGCGATCCTAAATAGCTGCCCCGGCCCTTCAGGCATGTCGAAAGTAAGGATCAACGCGCACGCCAATGCACCCAAGATCAGGATTATACCTTGAATAGCGTCAGTCCAGACAACGGCGGACATTCCTCCTACCACCGAATATACCAACGTAAGCACACCGGTCACGATGATCACCGTGCTGATGTCCCAGCCGAACATGGTGTTAATCGGTATAGCCAGGAGCAGCAGGATGGACCCCACCCTGCAGACCTGAGTCAACAGGTAGCACACAGCAACGTAACACCTTGCCCAGTAGCCGTATTTGTCCTCGATGAACTGGTAAGCAGAAACACTTCCGATGCCACGGTACAGAGGTATGAATATCTTGGCCGCAAGCACCATCGCGACAGGAATTGTCAGGCTGAACACAAGCTGGTTCCAATTACCGGCGTAAGATCCTCCAGGAAGGCCAAGGAAACTGATGGAGCTGACGAAAGTCGCGAATATCGACATGCCCACAACCCATGTGGGTACATTTCCATCAGCCTTCGTGAAAGCGGCGGCGCCTGCTCGGCTCTTACGGTAAAAGCTGCAACCGAAAAGCACAACACCGACAACGAACACGAAGAAAACAAGATAATCTAATATTGTCAGTTCCATATCGTCAGGCGAACCACGCTATTTGATATCATTGAAACCAAGGTTGATCAACGCCTTGCGGATCAGCACGCGCTCGGACGGCTCAAACTCACGGTATGGCCATGCAAGATAGCCATTGCATATTCCCAACAGCGACAGTGCGCACTTCACGCCCTTCAGATAGCTTGAGCCGTATTTGCCGACAGTGTAAAGGGATGTGCTTATCTCCATTATCCTCTCCTGCAACTCCCTTACTTTCTTCAAATCGCCGGCCTCGGCTGCATTGAACATTTCCACATAGATCTCCGGAAACAGATTCGCTCCACCGTTAATGCCGCCGTCAGCGCCCATCAGGATACATTCTCCCGTCAGTTCCTCTGGCCCAACATACAAAGCGAAATCGTCCTTCCCACCGAGATGGTGGTACAACGTACGAAAGTAATTCATGTTCGCGGAACTGTCTTTCAATCCAACGATGTTAGGATGTCGCGCTAATTTTAACACTGTCTGGACCTCCAGGAACGCCTTGACGTGAGAAGGCATGTTATAGAGGTAAAGTGGCAAAGGTGACGCATCAGCAAGAGCCATGAAATATTCATAGAGTTCCACCTGGGACAGTGGAGAATAGTATGGGGCAGCAGCCACCACCCCGGCGGCACCGTTTCCTTTGGCAAATTCCGCCATACGGACACTCTCGTCGAAAGAGGTGTCGGTTATGGCGACAAGGACCGGAATCCTACCAGCTACCTTTCCGCACACTTCCTTGACAAACTCACGCCTCAACTCATAAGTAAGACTCTGAGCCTCACCGGTGGTTCCAAGAAGAAACAGGCCGTGCACACCTCCCTCTATCATACGTTCCACTAGATTGACAATGCCTTCATTGTCAAGTTCATTGTTCCCCTTAAGCGGGGTGACCATAGGGGGAATGATGCCCCTGATTTTCTTTGTTTCCATAATATTTTTATAGTTTTCTATTTGCAGGATGTCTTATTCTTAATATAGTAAAAATGCCCGTCCTCCGCGCCGACAAGCAGATCGCTCTTGCCGTCCTTGTCCCAATCGACAGGGGTAGGACATGTCGTGTGTCCCTCAAGGATGACATCGCACAGATTCCCTTTGTACTCAAACCAGGTGATTCCATCCTCGTCCTTCACATTGCGGAACCAAGCCACGCTCTGACTATCAACAATCAGATCCATCCTTCCATCTCCGTCCCAATCCACGAAACAGATTTTTCTTCTTCCGGAAGCTCCGGCCTTGCCGTCATTCAGACGAAGAGGTCCCGACTCCGAATTCACAACTCCGGTCTTATTACTGTAAACAGAGCAGTTTGTGCCATAAAATAATCTTTGTCCAGGCTTGAATCGAACTTTTTTGCCGGAAGTCTTGATCCTTTCATAGCAGCACAGGTATCCTTCCTGATCCAGAATGATCAAATCCTCAAGTCCGTCTCCATTCCAGTCGAGGATTACAGGAGAGGTTCTCCATTGTGTCACCAACGTTCCCGGTTTCGGATTCCACCAATTCCATTCTGGTTTTGGAGTCTCTCCGGACCAATCCACATAGACCGGTTTGGGTTCGGAGAACTTCAGGCCGTCTTTACTACCCTTGTTTCTCAACCACTCTATCTTTCCTGTGATGGAATTGATGACAATGTCTTTCTTTCCATCGTTATCCATGTCAGCCACTGCCAAGACAGTATAGCCCCATTTCCTTTCCGCGGGACCCTGAATCGAGCCATTCTCTCCAGCCATGATTCTGAAAGGCTTGCCCTTTACCTTGATCAGTTCAGGCTCAGCCCAGACCGGATCCGGGGCACCGGAAAGATTCCTTATCACAGCAATCTCACCAGCGGAATTTCCGGCCACGATGTCATCTTTTCCATCGTTGTCCCAATCCACCGAATACGGGGTGGCCAAAGCACCGAATTTCACCAGATCGGCTTTCTGACGGAAATAGTACGGATCTTCAAACTGAGGTACACCATTCTTGACCTTGCCTGTGTTCTTGAGCCATGCCACGCGACCGTCCTCATCCCCGACAATGAGATCCGGCAACCCGTCGCCATTGAAATCTGACACTACTGGCACTATCATCTGCAGATGCAAACGGATCTTTCCGTTCTTGTTGGAAAGGCGCACACCCTTGGCAAATTCCGGAACCTCTCTGGTACCTATGTTCTCAAACCACGTCAAGCCATCAACAAACTCTCCGCAGATGATGTCCAGATCGCCGTCACCATCGAAATCACCCACACATGGTACTGGCGCCCCATACACATCAATCGGCCTGCCTCCGGCATTTATCTTGCCGCGATTGACATATTTTCCATCCACATCCTCTAGCAGATAAACATAACCGTGCAGAGGTCCATTCGTCCATTTGCCTGCGCTGTCGAACGCATTGTCCCAACCATAGTCATCCCATGTGTCAATGCCCACGATGATGTCTTTGTCACCATCATTGTCCCAATCCACATAGCTCCACATATTGCTCCGGGACTTTTTGAATGATTCTCCCAAACGCTCGCCCTCATAGGAGATCTTTGACGGATTCTCGTACAAGTTTTCAAAAAAGTCCACCCACTCGCATTCCTTAGACAAGACGAAAGCCTTGCCATCAACCTCGGAATAACTTACATTATTCTTCCCGATCGGAGATATTTTCTTTGCCTTGTCAAATACTGGATGCTCAGGATCCCCAACATTCCTAAAAAAATACAACCCCTTGTAGGGCCTGTCAGGAGCAGACACAACCAAGTCCTTCAAACCATCGCCATCGTAGTCATAGGGAAAGGGAATACCCCATAGACCCACACCAAGATCACATTGAATATCCTGATTATAGCATAACGGAACAGCACCGCTTTGGGCATTTACATTCCACATAAATACGGTCTCAATCACCAGGGTGATAATAAGTCGTGTGATTCGATTCATAATTATAACGTTATAACATCTTATTAAAAAAAATATTCAGCGTCCTGCTCCCTTGTTGACTATCTCTGCACCAAGCACAATATGTTCGGCAGCACCAAATTCTTGATCGCCACGAATTTCTCCAACCAGAATCCTGATAAGTTCCTTGGCAAAAGACTCCAACGGCTGGCGCACGTACAGAAGATCTGTCGCGTAGATGTCAAAAGCGTCATTCTTGTCAAATGTCGCAATTCCGAAGTCCTGAGGGATATTAAAGCCGTTTCTGAAAATAGCGGACATTCCCTGTACAGCCAAAGCGTTGGTGGCGAAAACAAAGGCTTCAACCCCTCTCTTACGGGCATCAGCCATAATACCATCGATTGTGGACGATGACTCATGATGCTCCACCCTATGAATATTCACAAAGCAATCAAGTCCCGCCTCACGCATGCACTCTTTGTACCCGTCTTCCCGGCCACGGATATTAGATAAATCCATGGAATATGAAACCATCTCGATGAATCGATACCCCTTCTCAATCAACTTCTGGGTCAACGAATGTGAAACCATCACATTATTAAGAAGGACGGAAGGCGTGTCAATTCCATCGATCGCCCTGTCAAAAAAGACCAACGGTATTCGCTTGTCAAGAAGAGGTTTGACACATTGCGCGGAACTGCCGCTCGGCACAACTATACATCCATCTATCCCTTTGTCAATAAACACATGGGCGAGTTGCTCCAACTTCTTAGAATCCTCATCCGTACTGCCGAATAACACAGAATAGCCATTCTTATAAGCCTCGTCCTCAATCATTCTGGCAATCTCGGCAAAGAATGGATTAGCAATATCAGAAAGTATCATACCGATTGTGTTGTACTTTCCGCTCTTCAACGCCCTTGCCGATGTGTTTGGATGATAATTCATCCTCCTGGCTACATCCAAGACTCTAGACGCAGTGTCCGGGTTTACCCTATAATTCCTTTTTCCGCTGGAGGCGTTACGCATGACAAATGACACCAAGGCAGGAGACACACCCGCCTCGCGGGCTATGTCCTTAACGGTAACGTTATTCTCTTGCGACCTACCCATAATGTCAAATTATATTGCAAATATATTATAACGTTATAACATTTCCAAATTTTTTGTCTGAAATCATCTTGCGAACATCCTAATGCCGATCAGAGCATAAGCATGGCGGCCGGACGTATCTTCAGAAAACGGCAGATATGTCCGGCCGTTTTCAGATTGGGTTCTGATTTCCCAGACACAAAATCATTCACTCGCGTCGTGCTGATTCCGAGTTCTTCCGCAAGCTGTTTCTGAGTGATATGATTCTCTTTCAGGCCGTCAGCGATAAGATCCGCGACGCTCGGCTTGACTATGGGGAAATGTTCCTTCTCATAATCAATGACAATGTCAGACATCATCATCAGCTCAACGGCCTTGGGGTCATCCAATGGTGTGCTGTCATCAACCAGAGGAAGCAGATCCTCCACTCTTTTCTGAGCCAATTTGTACTGGTTTTCAGTGATTATCCTCATAATCCTACCCTCTTATATAGTTGAAGCGTCAATTTTATCATAATCTTGATGTGTACCGACGAACCGTATGAAAACATACCCCATCACAAATTTCACAACGACAATCAATCCATACTTGTTGCCACCTATGTTAAAGACATAATGTTGGTTTCCCACATAGTCAACCGCGCCAAAAGACATCCTCATTTCCGCGAAGGAATGCCACTCTGCCTCCTCAACGGTATGATACCAACGCTCAAGCGGTATCCTTGCGTCCTCGTGCCCGGCTTGCTCGTAAAATTCCTTCAGTTTTCTATGCGAAACGATTCTCATATAGTATTACCCAGTGCGAAATTACACAAATATTCCGTAAATCAAAATTCTATTAATAATAAATTCCAATTTACGGAATATCTAAAGTCTCAATCCAGAGATTTACAGGAAGCTGAACGTTATGCTGACGTCACCGAAGCGGTTTGGCTTACCGTTGTACTTCTCGAAGTAGTTGTTGGAGAGTTTTCCGCGCCAGACGAGGTCATCATTACGACGGAAAGGAAGTTCGACCTCGAATCCATAAGACTTGGATTTGATCTTCACCAAGCCGCTGGCCTTCCATGAAGTCTGCTTGCCGCCATCATCCTCGATCATCAGGAACACGCACTCCTCAAGCTGCGATGTCCATTCCGACACAAGCACGGTGTTGAATCTCAACGTTTTGCCCACATTCTTGCGTTTCACGTTGATCATCATGTCGGTGACGGACGGGCTGTAAAGCTTCAACTCCTCCTCAGTCTTGGCCGTGAACCCATTCAAAGAGCCGCACTTAACGAAGAACTCCGAGCCGCCTGCCAACCATGAATCATAGTTTCGATGAGCCTTGAATTCTTTGAGGACCAATGTCCGGCAATCTTCGTAAGACCTTGTGGAGACTGCCACTGTCCTCTCCGGATAAAGCGCGTCCAGCATCTGAGGAGTAAGATATGCGGCATCCTCATTCCTGTTTATGACCCATACAGGATGATTGCGGGCATATTCCTCATCCACAGTGACTTCCTTTACGATCCAAGCCCCGTTCGGGAGTTGCTCCCTAAGGAAACCTACATTAGAGTCATCCTGCCGCCTGAGATGAGCATCGCCGGAAGACTCCTCCGGATTGAAAGTGATGACAGGCATTGCCTTCCCGTCCCAGTCCTCTGAATATGGCCAATAGATCTGCAACCCGGATGCGGAAAGAGCGTCCAAGAAAGAACCCGCCCTGGTCTGAGCGATGTCCGCGGCGGACAAAAGATCACGCAAAGGTTCTGGATATTCAGTCACGGATCTTGTCTGAAGCAGTTCGTGCCCGACTCCGGAACCCGGAGACGCAAGCAGATTCGCGAAAGGATATTCCTCATCATAGCCATTGGAAGACGAGGAGACCACACCATCGAAGACTTCACGGACCTGGGTCAACGTGAGAGGCAACCCGGAGAGCATTCTTGCGACGCTTTCGGCCGACAGATCAGTAGCCGGATCCACCATGGAGATCGGATCGGCGGGAGACAGTTCCGCTTGTTCCACCCGGTCGCAAGCGGATGAAAACAGGGCGGCGAACACCGCAAGGGCCGGCGCGACTGACGCCAGCAACCTTTTCTTTGTACTGAAATTCTTCATTACTGAATGAGTTTAAAGTTGTTGATACAGCACAAAGTGACACAAAAATAGCCGTGGATTGAAATATTCCACGGCTAATTGTCGAAAAAGGGCTTCCAGTTACATGCAGCCCTTATTTTGAATAAAAGACAAAGCGGTTTTTGTCGTAAAAATCCTTGACAAGATCGATTTTCTGGAAACCGGCCTCGCTGAAAACCTTCTGCGTCTCAGGGCCTAAAAGTTCATTGATCTCTGTAAGCCCCTTACCCTCAGCCGATAGACAGGTACGAGACAAGACGGCTATGGAGCGGTAGAACACCAACGGATCGCTGTCTTCCACAAACAAAGCCGTTGAAGGTTCATAGTTGAGGACATTGACTCGCATCTGAGATTTCTGCGACTCCATGATGTAAGGCGGGTTGCTCAAAATCAGATCGTAATCACCTTCGGTGAAGGTCTGATTCCCAGCCAGCACATCAGCGACCACAAACTTGGGAGCAGATGCCCCAGACTCCTTGATCTTGGCGGCGAAATCCTGCGAGGACGCCACCGCAACCGCTTTTTCCGAGATGTCAACACCTGTCACCTCGGCACCGGGAATATTCAGGGCCACCGTCCACGCAATGCAGCCTGAGCCTGTGCAGAGGTCAAGCACACGGACAGGTTTAGCCGACTTACCATAGGCCTTTCTCATCCTCTGCATTCTGGAGCCGATCTTGATGGCCTCGCGGCACAGAAGTTCAGTCTCCGGGCGTGGGATAAGCACATCCGGGGTCACCTTGAACCTCAGACCGCAGAAATCCGCGAATCCTATCACATACTGGACAGGCTCACCGGCGGCCAGTCTGTTCAAATCAGCGCCGAGACCTTCCAGAGACTTGTCCTTTACCTGATATTCAGGTTCCACGATATGGGTGTAACTTTTGGTGCCTATGCGGCTTTCGCAAAGCATAAGCATTATGTTTCTGGCTTCTTTCGTCGGATAGAGAGACTCCAGCCGCGCTACTCCTTCATTAAGGAAATCCTTCAATAGCATAAGCTTAAAATTTAAAAGTTAGAATTGAACATTATGAGTTTTCAATGATACCTGTCAGGAAATCAGTGATGTCAAGACCCGCCGTGCGCACCATCTTTGGCACCAGAGAAGCACTTGTCATTCCAGGGATAGTGTTGACTTCCAAGAAGTACAGGCCATCCTCGGCAAGGATGTAATCCATCCTCACGACACCGGAGCAACCAAGGTGCGAATATATCCTTTTACTTACTTCCTGAATATGTCCGCTCAGATCCTCACTGATCGGAGCCGGGCATATCTCCTGGCTTTGACCGTTATACTTGGCATCGTAGTCAAAGTAATCGTGCTCGGTGACTATCTGTATCACAGGCAAGGACTTGACTCCTTCCGCATCTGCATAGGCGGCACAAGTGAACTCCTGGCCAGGAATCCCTTGCTCGATGATGACCGAAGGGCCTTCAGAGAAGGCGAACCGGATCGCCTCAGGCAGATCCTCAGCCTTGTGGACCTTGGTGATCCCGAAGCTTGAGCCTCCGTCGGTAGGCTTCACGAACACCGGGAATTTAAGCTTTTCCACCACCTTACGGCAGACGGACTCGATGTCCATTCCGTTGCGGACATAGACATCAGGGGCGCACTTGACGAAATCAACCTCACGCAGATAACTCTTGCAGGCGAACTTGTCGAAGGCGATCGTGGAGACAAACGCGCTGCAGCTGCTGAACGGAATCCCAAGCATCTCAAGATAACCCTGAAGCAGACCGTTTTCGCCCGGAGTGCCGTGCTGGACTATGTAGGCATAGTCGAACTTTATCTTTTCTCCATAAACCTTCACGGAAAAATCCGTCTTGTCAATCTCCGGTCTGGCACCCTCGGCGAAAGGAATCCTCATAGAGTCCCGTTTCTTCATCGCCACAAGAGACCATTTACCGAACCGTGCGAAAATCTCATAGACATCGTACTTCGTCCCGTCGATGCGCGAAGCGACAAACTCCCCGCTGCGGCAAGCGACCTCCCATTCCGAAGAGTCGCTTCCATAAATCACTGCAATCCTCTGGTACTTGCCCATATTCCTATATTAAATATTCCTAATATATTCCTTTTTATTCAAAATAGTAGTCCTCCGTCTTCTGCTGCACGTCCGTGGCGTCATTGTCGCCTCCGGTACAGTTCAGGTCGAAGCTCACGCCGGCAGGGGCGATGAAGCGGTCGTTCTCCGAGATTCCGAGGGTACCGTCCTCAACTACCTTGCGCATGAATATTCCCCAGGTAGGGAGGGACATATGCGCGCCTTGGCCGTAAGTGATTGACTGGAAGTGCACCTGGCGGTCCTCCGCGCCCGTCCATATTCCCGCCACGAGAGTCGGGGTGTAGCCTATGAACCATCCGTCGGCGTTATCGTTGGTGGTTCCGGTCTTTCCGGCGATCTCGCCCATCAGTTTGTAGCGGTAGCGGAGCCTGCTGGCGGTTCCGCCCTGCACCACGCCTTCCATCAGGTTGACCATCAGGTAGGCGGTGTTCTCCCCTATCGCCTCGCGCTTGCGGTTCGTGAACTCGCTGATGACGTTGCCCTGGTTGTCCTCGATCCTGGTCACAAACATCGGCTCGATATAGACTCCCCTGGACGGGAACGTGTTGTAGGCGGCCACCATCTCCCAAAGCGACAGGTCAGCCGGTCCGACACAAAGCGCCGGAACCTCATCGATGTGGCTCTGGATGCCCATCCTGCGCATCATATCCGCCATCGCCTCTGGGCCGAACTGCTTCATCAGGTAGGCCGAGATGTTGTTCGAGCTGTTCGTGAGCCCCCATTTCAGTGTGACGGTCTTACCGATCCACTGCTCCTTGTCGGTGCTTCGAGGGGTCCAGGTGTTGCCGTCAGGAAGGACGAACGTCTGCGGAAGGTTCACGACCTTGTCGCACGGAGTCATACCCTCCTGCATCGCCAGCGTGTAGAGGAACGGTTTGATCGTCGAACCGACCTGACGCTTGCCCTGACGGACATTGTCGTACTTGAAATAGCGGTAGTTCGGACCTCCGACGTAGGCCTTCACGTGTCCCGTGCCCGGCTCCATCGCCACGAAGGCCGTACGGAGAATCGACTTGTAGTAACGGATCGAATCGTCCGGCGTCATCGTAGTGTCGGCGTAACCTTTCTTATTATAGGCGAACACACGCATCTTCACCGGTCGGGAGAACGTCTTGAGGATCTGAGCCTCGGTCAGTCCCTCTTTCTTGAGGGTGCGGTAACGGTCGCTCCAACGTCTGGCCTGACGCATGACCCTGTCCCTTGTCTCTTCGTCTATGTCGTTGGAGAAAGGCTTGTTGGTCTTGCTCCGCAGATCCCTGCGGAAGTCAGCCTGAAGGTCGCGGATCCTCTCGGCGACAGCCTCCTCGGCATATTTCTGCATCTTGTAGTTGATGGTCGTGTAGATCCGCAGACCGTCCCTGTCAAGGTCATACTTGCTTCCGTCAGCCTTCTTGTTCTTCTCAAGCCAGCCATACAGGTCGTCCGTGGCCCAGGCAAGCGAGTCGGCGGAATAGTCCTCGACCATCGTATAGTCGGACTTGCGAGGCTTTTTGGCGTTCATCACGCGGCGAACCATATCCCTGAAATACGGGGCCAGACCGGCGTTGTGGTCCTGCACCTCATAGTTGAGCTCTATAGGGATCAGACGGATGGAATCCCTCTGGGACTTGTCCAGATAGCCGGCCTTCTCCATCTGGCCGATCACAAAGTTCCTTCTGGTCAGAGCCTTGTCCGGATTGATGGCCGGATTGTACCTCGTCGGCTTGTTGACCATTCCCACAAGCATAGCGCTCTCCTCGACAGAAAGCTCGGACGGGAGCTTCCCGAAGAATGTCTCCGAAGCCGAACGCACACCGTACGCACCGCTGCCGAAGAATATGGAGTTGAGGTACATCGTCATAATCTCGTCCTTGGTGTAGTCCCTTTCGAGCTTCACGGCGGTGATCCATTCCTTCAGCTTGATCCACACCATTTTGGCATGATATATTCCCGGAATCCTACGCCCCATCCCGGCCCTCGGATAAAGGGTCTTCGCCAACTGCTGGGTGATCGTGCTGCCGCCGCCCTGGCTTGAGTTGTGCAGCAGGATCGTCTTGACCAGCACACGTCCCAGTCCCTTGAAATCAATTCCGGAATGCTTGTAGAAACGCACGTCCTCCGTGGCCACGGCGGCGTGCACAAGATTCGGGGAGATCTCGTCGTAGGAAACGTAGGTCCTGTTCTCGATGTGGAACGTCGTCAGGATCTCTCCGTCCTCCGCGATGACCTGCGTGGCCAGCTTGTTGTCAGGGTTTTCCAGATCCTTGAACGACGGGATGTCGGCGAACATCCAGACAAGGAGTATCATAAAGACAAGAAGCAGCACCGGAAACGTCACCACGATCCAGAACCACTTGATTATTTTCTTTCGAGTCGAGTCGGTCATAATAAAGACAAATTTATAACAAAATTTGGAAAATTGCCCAGTTTGTGGCTTACTTTGCAGATTGAAATGGCAAACTATCTATGAAAGGCCTGTAAAATAGAACAATATGGCAGACAATCTAGTTATCGTCGAGTCTCCGGCCAAAGCCAAGACTATACAAAAATTCCTGGGTAACGGCTATGAGGTGAAATCCAGCTTCGGCCACATCAGGGATCTTCAGGACAAGAAGCTGAGTGTGGATGTGGAAAGGAACTTCACTCCTGAGTATGTCATACCTTCCGACAAGAAGAAGGTCGTGGCGGAGCTCAAGAAAGCGGCGGCAAGCGCTTCCACAGTATGGCTCGCGTCCGATGAGGACCGAGAGGGAGAGGCCATCTCCTGGCACCTCTTCGAGACTCTCGGACTTAATGAGGCACATACAAGGAGAATCGTTTTCCACGAGATCACCAAGGACGCTATCGTGAACGCCGTGCGGAACCCGCGCTCCATAGACATGAACCTCGTGAACGCCCAACAGGCGCGCAGGGTCCTGGACAGGCTTGTGGGCTTCGAGCTTTCACCTGTCCTTTGGAGAAAGATCCAGCCTAAGCTTTCGGCGGGTCGTGTGCAGTCCGTGGCCTTGAGGCTTGTGGTGGAGAGGGAAAAGGAGATCATGGCGTTCGAGAACGAGGCCTTCTACAAGGTCGAGGCATTCTTCCATCCGGCCGGATTCCCGGCGGCGGTCAAGGTCAAGGCCGTCCTCGACACAAAGTTCAAGACAATCGACGAGGCGAGGAAATTCCTCCAGGACTGCATCGGAGCGGACTTCACTGTCTCCGATGTGGAGAAGAAAGAGGCCACACGCTTCCCGGCAGCCCCGTTCACGACATCGACTCTCCAGCAAGAGGCCGCAAGGAAGCTGCATTTCCCTGTAAGTATGACGATGAGGGTGGCCCAGAGTCTCTACGAGCGCGGTCTCATCACCTACATGAGAACAGACTCCACGAACCTCTCGACCCTTGCACTCGGCGCGGCGAAGAAATTCATCACCGGAAACTTCGGTCCTGAATATTCCAAGACACGCCAGTTCAAGACCCACAGCAAGGGTGCGCAGGAGGCCCACGAGGCGATCCGCCCGACATACATAGAGAACACTGAGATCGAGGGCACGGCGCAGGAGCAGAAGCTCTACAACCTCATCTGGAAGAGGACGGTGGCGTCGCAGATGGCTGACGCGAAGGTCCTCAACACCACCCTGAGGGTGGCTTCCGACAAGAGATCAGAGAAGTTCAACGCCCAGGCCACGCAGGTCCTGTTCGACGGATTCCTTAAATTATATATCGAGGGGACGGACAACCAGGAGGCCGAGGAAGAGGAGGTTATGCTCCCGGACCTTCAGGTAGGGACCAAGATGGAGGAGAAGGGCATAAACGCGGAGTGCAAGTTCACCGCCGCGCCGCCAAGATATTCAGAGGCCACTTTGGTCAAGAAGCTTGAGGAGCTCGGCATCGGCCGTCCTTCCACCTACGCACCGACCATCGCCACTCTGACCACCGGACGCGGCTACATCGTCAAGGGTGACAAGGAAGGCAAGAAAATCACAGTCAATGACCTGGAGCTCAGGAACGGGAATATTTCCGAAAAATCCAAGACGGAGACCGTCGGCGCCGAAAGGGGCAGGCTGCTCCCGCAGGAGATCGGAATGATAGTGACCGACTACCTTGAGAAGAATTTCACCGACATCATGGGGTACGACTTCACAGCCAACGTCGAGAAGGAGTTCGACCAGATCGCGGACGGCAATCTCGTGTGGAACGATGTCATCGGGGCTTTCTACACTCCTTTCCACAAGAAGGTGGACGAGGTGCTGCATGACGGAAACTACAGCCATGTGTCAAAGGAACTCGGCACGGACAGCGAGGGCAACAAGATCACCGCTAAGTTCGGCAAGTTCGGGCCTTACATCCAGAAGGGCGAGGGCGAGAAAGCGCAGTACGCGTCCCTCGGAAAGGACCAGCTCATCGAGAACATCACCCTTGAGGACGCGCTGAAAATGTTCCAGCTGCCCCGCACGGTCGGAGAATATAACGGTGTCGAGGTCATCGCCCTGAAAGGACGCTTCGGACCATTCCTGAAATATGGCGACAGGAATTTCTCGATTCCTCGCGGCAAGGATCCTCTCAAGATCACATTGGACGAATGCGCGGCCATCATAGAGGAAGGGCTGAACAAAAGCGCTGCTAATTCTGTGATGGCTGAATATAAGGACAGTGACATCCAGGTGATCAACGGTCGTTACGGCCCGTACATCAAGCACGCCGGCTCAAACTACAAGATTCCGAAGGAGACTGACGCGGCCACTCTCACAGAGGCGGCCTGCCTAGAGATCATTAACAATTCAAAACCAACGGAAAAAGGGCGCCGTCACTTTAAGAAATCTTGATATTTTAAGATTTTTTATATAATTTAGCGGCTGTTTAGTTATAAATCGAAAGCAATGGCAACTTATCACATTGATCAGATTGACCAGAAGATCCTTTCTTTCTTGGTCAACAACGCCAGGATGCCTTTCCTGGAGATCGCCCGTGAGTGCGGTGTTTCGGGAGCCGCTATTCATCAGAGAGTCAAAAGACTGGAAACCAACGGAGTCATCACAGGATCAAGGCTGCTCGTGAAACCTCAGGCATTGGGGCTCAACGTGTGCGCTTTCATCAGCGTAACCCTGTCAGAGGCGGACAAATATCCCGAGGTAGTGGCGAACCTGAAGAAGATCGCCGAGATTGTGGAATGTCATTTCGTAACAGGAAAGGCCGCTCTGCTCCTCAAGGCATATTGCTTTGACAATGATCACCTTATGGAGATTCTTATCAACACGATCCAGAATATTCCTTACATCCAGTCAACCGAGACGATGATCTCCCTCGACCAGGCGATCGAGCGTCAGGTCTGGGTCAAGGACTACAAACGGACAAACTACCAGCCTAACGAGTTCGCGAAGAAGACGAAATAATCAGTCTTGCGAGGGCCAGATCCTCGGGGGACGTCAATTTGAAGTTATACCTCTCTCCGGCACAGAAGGAGAGGGGTATTCCTTTTTTGCGCGCGACGGACGCATCATCGGTGAAAGCGGTGTCAAAGGCTTGCGAATATGCCGACTTGATGTCCTCTGACAGAAACATTTGCGGAGTCTGAGCTCCGAAAATCCGGCTTCTGTCAACATTCTCCCCTTCCGGCGAGACAAGAATCTCGTTCCCGTCCGCGTCCTTTACCCGGTCGATGACCTTGAGGGTGTCGACCGACGGGATGACGGGAATCAAGGCACGGACTCCGCCCGAATCCATCCTCTCGAACATATTCCCTATCAGTTTTGGCGAAAGGAGCGGTCTGACACCATCGTGGATGGCGACCACGGCCCCATCCGGGACCTTTTTCAAGGCGTTCCTTACGGAATGGAAGCGGGTGAACCCTCCGGAAACCAATGTCTGAGGACAGTTGAAGTCCGAAACGAGGCAATAGTCCTTCCAAAAAGCAATATGGTCCCCGGGAAGGACAGTGACTACCTTGATGTCCGGGACAACGGAAATGAACGCTTCGATCGTCCTGCGGAGAATCGGAACACCTCCCAGATCCAGAAATTGTTTCGGAACCGTGGCACCCATCCTGACGCCGCTTCCGGCGGCCATGACTATTAATATTCGTTTTCTGTTCATAATAATTCTTACAAATATAACTTTTTTCGTATATTTACAAATTGTATAGAAGACAATAAAAATTTTAGGAATCGAATATAGTACAGCTATGGCATTTTCATTTCTGACTCAGGAGATAGCGATGGACCTCGGAACAGCCAACACCGTCATTTTCAGGAATGACGACATTGTGATGGACGCCCCGAGCATTGTCGCGATAGACAACAACACAGGCAAATGCATAGCCATCGGTCAGCAGGCCAAGCTCATGCATGAGCACACTAACCCCGGAATCAAGACCATCAGGCCTCTGAGGAACGGCGTGATCGCCGACTTCAACGCCGCCGAGATGATGATCAAGGGCTTCATCAAGCAGGTCAACAACAAGAAGAGATCCCTTTTCACCCCGAACCTCAAGATTGTGGTCGGCATTCCTTCCGGAAGCACCCAGGTGGAGATCAGGGCCGTGCGCGACTCCTGCGAGCATGCCGGAGGACGTGATGTTTATCTGATCTACGAGCCTATGGCTGCCGCGCTTGGTATCGGGCTGGACGTCGAGGCGCCGAAAGGCAACATGGTTGTTGACATAGGCGGAGGTACGGCCGAGATCGCCGTGATCTCTTTGGGCGGCATCGTCCAGCAGGAAAGCATCAACACGGCCGGCGATGTGTTCAACAGTGACATCCAGTACTACATGCGCCAGCAACACAACATCAAGATAGGAGAGACCACGGCGGAGAAGATCAAGATAGCGGTCGGAGCCGTGATTCCGGATCTGGACGAAGAACCGGAGCCATACGTTGTGAACGGTCCGAACCTGATGACAGCCCACCCTGTCGAGGCCGCGGTCACCTATCAGGAGATCGCCCATTGCCTCGACAAGTCGATAGCCAAGCTGGAGTCATCCATCCTTCATGTGCTTGAACTGACACCTCCGGAGTTATATTCAGACATCGTGGAGAACGGAATATTCCTTTCCGGCGGCGGCGCTTTGCTGCGTGGTCTCGCCAAGAGGTTCACAGAGAAGGTCAACATCCAGTTCCATGTCGCGGAGGATCCGCTGCGCGCCGTGGCCAGAGGTACCTGCATAGCGCTTAAAAAGACATCCAACTACTCATTCCTGATGAGATAATGCCTAAGGAGAGATCCGTTGTCCAGAACATCCTCACAGTCGCGGTCTTCATTCTTCTGGAGGTCGCGGCTGTTCTGATGCTGTCGCACAACAACCAGATCCAGAGGCTTTGGATAGCCAGGATCTCGCACGGATTCATGGCGAAGGTCTGGGGAACGACGCAAGGTGTCTCCAATTATTTCTCCCTGAAGAGGCAGAATGACGAGCTGGCGGTCGAGAACAACAGGCTGCAAGAATTGGTGCGCGGCTATGAGATGGCGATGAAAGCCGCCGACCCATCGGCCAAGCCGGTCCTGATGGACAATGGATTCGAATATATCCCGGCCACGATCATCAAGTCCAGCGCCAACACCCAGCACAACTACCTTATCATCGACAAGGGCTGCGAGGACGGAGTGGTACGCAACTCAGGCGTGATCACAGAGAAAGGTGTCATAGGGATTGTCGATGCGGTCAGCAGCCATTATTCCTACGCAATCTCGTTCCTGAACACGGAGCTGTTCATCAGCGCCAGACTCGGCGAATCGGGAGCCGTCGGACCGCTTGCCTGGGACGGGATGAGCTCTGACAGGGCCATCCTGAAAGAGATCCCTCTCCAGTTCAAATTCGAGCCCGGGGACACAGTCTATACCAGTGGATACTCCACGATCTTTCCGCCGGACATCCCTATCGGCGTGGCCGGCGAGTCCAAGATCATCAACGGGGCCACCAATGAGATCGAAGTGAACCTTTTCCAGAATCACAAGGCGTTGAAATATGTCACCATCGTGGCAAACAGAAGGGCCGCGGAGATAGAATCCATTGAACAACAAGAAGAAGAACAACCGAAGAAATGAGAAACAGTTTCGCATTGACATACGTTCTGCTGACGGTTGCCCAAATGGTTCTGAGCAACTATTTCCATTTCACGCCCTACATGATGATCACAATCCTGCCGGTGATGGTTCTGTGCATCCCGACAAATGTCGGAACCGTGAAGGCCATGCTGATAGCGTTCGCCACCGGACTCGCCGTGGATTTCTTCGCCGAAGGGACACTCGGCATCAACGCCATGTCCCTCGTACCGGTCGCATTGCTCAGAGAGCCTGTCATCGGGATGTTTTTCGGCAACGAGCCTTTCGAGCAGAAAGAGAGCGTCACCGTCCGGAAATACGGCTACGCCAGAGTCTCCATAGCCATCATCCTGACAACAGTGCTGTTCCTTCTCATCTACATCCTGGCCGACTGTGCCGGGACAAGACCTCTATGGTTCGTCTTCACCTGCCTGGGTCTCTCCACCCTGGCCAGTTCCCTGGCATCAGTCTGCATCATCAATCTGCTGACCCATGAAGACAGAAGGTAGAGGAAAAGCCCTGATAATCGGGCTGTTTGTCGTCGCCGCCATCATCCTAGGGAAGTTGTTCTACATCCAGATCATCGATGACGAATACAAGATCAACTCGAACAACAATTCGATGGTCTATGACATCATCTATCCCACCAGAGGCATCATCTATGACCGCAACGGCAAGATCATAGTCAGCAACAAGGTCACCTACGACATCCTTGTCACCCCGCGCGAGGTGAAACAGTTCGACACGCTTATGCTGGCGGACGCCCTCAACGTGACACCAGAATTCATCCGTGACAAGATGAATGAATATGCCAGGAACCGTCGCCGCATCGGTTACCAAAGTGTCGTGATGCTCAAGCAGATAAAGCCTGAGACCTACATGCAGTTCGCTGAGATCCAATACAAGTTCCCAGGCTTCAGGGGACAGGCCAGAAGCATCCGGGACTATCCCGTCAACGCCGGTGGAAACCTGCTCGGCTATGTCTCGGAGGTGGACGCCAACTACATAGAGAAGCATTCCGGGGAATACCGCCCTGGAGACTATGCCGGTAAGACCGGGATCGAGGCCGCGAGAGAGAAGGAACTGCGTGGAGAGAAAGGGTACCACATCTACCTTCGCAACTCCCGCAACCAGATCGAGCAGCGCTACAAAGACGGAGAGATGGACAAGGAAGCCGTACCGGGACACGACATCCACACCACGATCGACGCGGATCTGCAGCAATACGGCCAAGAGTTGATGAGAAACAAGGTCGGGAGCCTCGTGGCGATCGAACCTAAGACAGGAGAAATCCTCACACTTGTGTCCAGTCCAGGAGTCGATGTGAGCATGCTGGCGAACATCGGCCAGCACTATGACGAGATCATCAAGGACCCTCACAAGCCGATGTTCAACAGAGCCGTACAGGCTCCGTACCCTCCAGGCTCCGTGTTCAAACTTGTCAACGGCCTCATCGGCCTGCAGGAAGGCACCCTCACCACCGAGATGGCCTACCCTTGCAGCCAGGGCTACCATTTCGGCAACCGCAAGCTCGGATGCCACGTGCACAAATCCCCTCTCGTGCTTGAAGAGGCCATCATGATGTCCTGCAACGGCTATTTCTGCTACGTGCTCAGGAATATTCTTGAAAACAAGAAGTACCACGGCATAGGAGAGGCGCTTGACAAATGGAATGAATATGTCCAAAGCTTCGGATTCGGGCACAAGCTGGGCACGGACTTCCCCGCCGAACTGGGCGGAACTCTGCCGACATCAAAGACGTACAACAAGATCTACGGCAAGGGAGGATGGAAATTCACTACGATCATCTCCATCTCCATCGGGCAGGGCGAGGTCGGAGCCACGCCTATGCAGATCGCCAACCTCGCGGCGACCGTCGCCAACAGAGGGTGGTACAGGATTCCACACATCGTGAAAGCGTCGGAAGGGGTCGAGATTGATCCGAAATATTACGAGAGGCAGTACACGATGGTTGACACGACGAATTTCAAAAAAGTGACGCAAGGCATGTGGAGGGCGGTCAACAGTGGATTCGGATCGGGAGGAACGGCATCCATCGCCGCGGTTCCGGGGCTGGACATCTGCGGAAAGACCGGTACGGCGCAGAATCCGCGCGGCGCGGACAACTCCGTGTTCATCTGCTTCGCCCCTAAGGACGATCCGAAGATCGCCGTGGCCGCCTACATCGAGAACGCCGGATTCGGCGCCACCTGGGCCGCACCGATCGCATCCCTGCTGGTTGAGAAATATCTCAACGGGGAGATCAGTGACCAGCGCCGCGGATTGGAAGACAGGGTTCTTCAGGGGAATCTGATGTCAAAGGTAAAGGCTTATAAATAGATCGTGGAATGGAGAACTTTTCGGACAGAGGCATCAAGAAGAGTGTTGACTGGGCGCTGGTGGTCACCTACCTGCTCCTTATCCTTATCGGCTGGGTCAACATCTACGCCTCCATCCATTCCGATGGCCCCGCCAGCATATTCGATTATAATTTCCGCTCCGGCAAGCAGTTCGTATGGATTCTCACCGCGCTCGGGCTTGCGGCTCTCATCCTGTTCGTGGTGAACGCCCAGCTCTGGGAAAGCGCGTCCATACCTTTGTATCTGGGGGTACTGTGCCTGCTTGTGGCCGTGATATTCCTTGGAGTGGAAGTTAAGGGGTCACGGTCATGGTTTGAGTTCGGGCCAATCAGGTTCCAGCCGGCGGAAGTCTCGAAAATCACGACATCACTGCTGCTGGCCACACTTATGAGCCAGGTCAATTTCAGGATCACACGGTTCAAGGATTTTCTTCTGACCGCCTTGATTCTCGGCATTCCAATGGTGGTCATTCTGGCCGAGAGCGAGACTGGCTCCGCACTGGTCTATGTCGGATTCATATTCGTCATGTACAGGGAAGGTTTTTCCGGTTGGTGGATCTTCTGCATCGGAATGGCCGCTCTGCTGTTCATCCTCACGCTGACGGCATCTCCTTACGTGTCCATCCTTGTGCTGGCAGGAGTCCTTTTGCTATGCAATGGCCTTGAATCAAACAAAATAGGAGTGGCTTTCTGGATATTCTCAGGAGTATTGCTGATTCTCTGCCTGCTGCCGTGGATTTTCGGGAAGTTCAGCCCGGAGTCATTCGTCTCAAAGATAAATCCGCTCTACATCCTTGTCGGAATATGTGTCGCGGCGGTGTTGTATCTGATGATCGTTGGCTACAGGTCGCGTCACCGCTTTCTGTCAATGTCCGCCTTGGGGTTGATCGCAGGAATGGCGCTCGTGTTCTCTACCGAGTTCATATTCAACAACATCCTTCAGGATCATCAGCGCAAGAGAATCGAGGTGCTGCTGGGAATGAAAGAGGATCCTGCAGGTGTCGGCTACAATGTCAACCAGAGCATGATCGCCATCGGTTCCGGCGGACTCCACGGCAAAGGCTTTCTGGGCGGGACCCAGACCACTTTCGGATTCGTGCCGGAGCAGAGCACCGATTTCATTTTCTGTACCGTCGGGGAGGAATGGGGATTCCTCGGCTGTCTTGTCGTGATCTCTCTGTACGTGTTCCTGATTTCCAGAATCATCATGGACGCGGAGAAAAGCCGGAAGGCGTTCACCAGAATATACGGCTACTGTGTGGCCTCGTGCATATTCATGCACTTGTTCATCAACATCGGAATGACAATCGGCATTATGCCTGTGATCGGCATCCCATTGCCGCTGCTCAGCTATGGAGGATCCTCGCTGTGGGCATTCACGGTGCTGATCTTCATATTCATAGCACTATATCGGCAAGAGAAGAAATACTATTAGCCGTTCAGACTGTTAAAAATTAACTGGTTTGCGACTGTTTTCCTTAATCAATGACTTTTTTTTAGTAAATTTGCATTCTATCATACTGCCTTGGTGGTGAAATGGTAGACACGAGGGACTTAAAATCCCTTGGACAGAAATGTCCGTGCGGGTTCGATTCCCGCCTGAGGCACAAGAGGGTGAGTAAAGATTCTTCTTACTCACCCTCTCTTCATTTATTTTATTCTCGAAAATATACATCAGTCAATCCAACCCGGATTCTGGGTAAGAAGGCCGTTGGTACGATCTATCTCACTCTGGTCGATCGGGAAGTACCTGTACTTCTCAGTCCAGCCTTTCGAGCCAAGGATCTCTGTTCCCTTGTCAAAACGAAGAATGTCAAACCAACGCTGCATCTCATCCATGAACTCATAGCCTCTTTCCTTGAATATAATGTCAAGGAGTTCCTGCTTTGACCTACCGGCAAGGGTGATTCTATTCTGAGTTTTGCAACTATTTGTACTAAGAAGTCTCTGTCTGCGGCTTAGCCGGGCGGCCACGCCTGCCCTTGGTTGACTTCCTGGATGTGTATGTCGGACGGCACCCTTCCG